>Ga0265798_10000645_pt1 | contig 56795 bp, 40 predicted proteins | sample P3T30metagenome_FD_192430 | JGI IMG/M metagenome (GOLD analysis project Ga0265798, IMG submission 192430) | Plant litter microbial communities from East Loma Ridge, Irvine, California - P3 T30 | ecosystem: Environmental > Terrestrial > Plant litter > Unclassified | place: USA: California... | reverse complement strand
GCCGCAGTCGGCCGCCGCCTGCGCCACCTGGGCCGAATCGGTGACGTCCAGGCGCACCGGCACCACGCCGGGCAGGGTGACCGTGGCCGGGTCGCGCGCTGCCGCATACACCTTGCGGGCGCCGCCGGCCAATGCCTGGCGTGCGAACTCCTCTCCCAGTCCACGGTTGGCGCCGGTGACGAATACCACTGCCTTGTCGAGCTTCATGCGATTTCTCCTTCAGGATAAGGCGCCCGGCGATCGTTGCCGCGGTGCCTGGTTGATGCCTAAAATATGATGGAAATCATATTTTAGGCCGAAAAAACGGCTTGTCCACCCATCATCAGGAGGGGCTGGGAAGGCCGTCATAGCGCGCGATCAGGGACGCGCGGCAATCCTGCAGGACCGCCAGCCCGCCCTGGTCCCTGCCCAGCGCCCTGGCCAGCTGCAGGGCGCCGGCCATGGTGGCGGCGATGACGGCGGCGTCCTCCAGGCGCTGCTCCGGCGCCAGCGCCTGCCTTACCAGGGCGACCAGTGCGCGCACGTGGCGCGCCGAGACCTCGCGCAGGACCGGCGTGCTGCGCGTCAGCTCCGCGGCCAGCGCGGCGACCGGGCAGCCGGCGTCCGTGTCGTCCATGTGCGGCTCCGACAGGTATTCCTCGATGAGGGCGCGCAGCGGCGTGAGGCCTGCGCGGATGCGCGCCTGCATGCGTTCGCGTGTCTGCTCGGCGCTGCGGCGGCCCGCGTGTTCCAGCGCCTCGGCCAGCAGTGCGTCGCGCGACGGGAAATGGGCGTAGAAGCCGCCGTGGGTCAGGCCGGCCTGGCGCATCACCTCGGCCACGCCGACCCCGGCCACGCCGCCGCGGAACAGGGCGCGCGCCGCGGCGTCCAGGATGCGTTCGTGCGACTGGCGGCGGCGGCTTTGTCTGGCGTCGGTCGGCATGGCGGCTCCATCGATATGATGAATCTCATATTATGAGCATCATATGGCGCTGTCAAGCGCCGGGCGGACATGGGCCGATCAGTCTGCCCGCTCGTCGCCGGCGCGGCGCCCGCGGCTGCGGTCGAGCGGCGCCTTCATGGCGTCGACATCGCGCATGAAGGCGTCGATGCCGCGGTCCTGCGACAGGCGCAGGCCGGGCGGCATCAGCACCGACATATACAATTCGTCGGCAAAGCGTCCGCTGCGCTGCAGGTTGGCCACCAGGATCAGGCCCGAGCCGAGCACGGCCAGTCCGGCGCAGATCCAGCGGTAGCGCAGGCGCTTGCGCGGCTTGATCGTACACAGGTGAAAATAGACCATCCCGGCCAGCAGCAGCGTCGCCGCGTGCGAGGCGTAGTGGGTGAAACCTTCGAGCGACAAGGCGTAGCCGACAGTGCTGCCGAGCAGCACGTAGGCGGCCAGCGCCGCCAGCCCGCAGCCGAACACGAACAGGTGCCGCCCGAGGCGCGCATGGCGCCCGAACAGGCGCCCGGCGAAGGCCCAGGCGCCGCCCCACAGCAGGGCCGCGCCGATGCCCCAGGCCGGCAGCGCGAAGTAGCGCACCGTTTCCTGGTACTGGGTGTCGCCCAGCCAGGCGACCAGCAGCGACAGCGCGGTGACGAGGACGATGCCGGCGGCGCCCGGCAGCACGCCTTCCCAGCGGTGGAAGGTGCGGTCGGGCAGTTCGGCCGGCACCGGATAGCCGGCCGCGCGCACGCGCAGGGCGGTGTGGCCGATGCGCGCCACGGTGTCGCCCGACAGCTCGGTCTCGAGCAGGCGCCGGCCCTTGACCACGATGCCGTTGCTGCTGCCCAGGTCGCGCAGCAGCAGGCGTCCGGCCGCGTCCAGCTCGACCAAGGCGTGGCGCGGCGCGGCGTAGTCGTCGTCCAGGATCAGGTCGTTGTCGTAGCCGCGTCCGATGCGGATCGGCAGGGCGTCCACGCGCTGGCGCTGCAGCACGTCGCCATTGCGCGCCAGCAGTTCGATGAACCAGGGGCCGCCGGCGCCGGTGCTCATGGCCGGCGCGCGCGCCCGAGCGCGGACAGGAAGGCGCGCGTGGCGCGCATGCCGTTGGCGTAGGAGACGCCGGCCAGGTCGAGGCGGCTCTGCAGGCTGGCCTGGGCGTCGTCGGTGCTGGCGGTGAGCAGGGTGAAATTGTACAGCCCGTCGAACTTGCGGTAGGCGCGCACGCAGGTGACGGCGCGCAGCGGCAGGGTGGCGGTATGGACGAAGGCTTCGGTGCAGGAGGGGCGCGTCAGCCGCGTGTCGCGGCTGGCGCCGATGCGGTCGACGCGGAAGCGGTTGCTCGCCAGCAGTGCGAACTGCAGCGGATGCAGGCTGCTCGAACGCAGGTACTGGTGGGTCATCGACACATGCCCGGTCTGCTGGGTATCCGACACATAGATGGCCGCCTCCATCGCGCAACTGACGGCGTCGAGCGTGTAGGCGGCTTCGGCGCGGAAGTTCGAACGTCCCCAGCAGCGCAACTGCTGCGACTCGCGCACCGGCACCCGGTAGGGCCCCATGCTTTTCACCGACAGCGGCTCGGCCAGCAGGCGGTCGATCATCTCGCGCTGGTGCGCCAGCAACTGCTGGCTGATCAGCGGATTGAAATTCCTGGGCGGGCGGGCCTGGGTCGCGACCTGGCGCAGCAGGTCCTGGGCATATTTCACCGGCACCAGGAAGCTGACCAGCTCGCCGTCGCGGCGCTTCGAGACATTGATCCCGACAACCATGCCGGACGCGGTCACGCTCGGGCCGCCGCTCATGCCGGAATTGATGGGGCCCGTAAAAATCAGCTGCTCATAAAAGCTGCGCCGCACCACGCCGTTATAGGCGCCTTCCGAGATCGCGAAGCCGAGGTCGAGGGGATTGCCGAGCGAGTACAGGTACTGGCCCTGGGACAGCTCGACCGGATGCCGCGGCACCTCGAAGAAGCCGCTGCCCTTGCGGTCGACGCGCACCACGGCCAGGTCGTGCAGCACGTCCACCGCCAGCAGCTCGACCGGCCCGCTGTTGCCGTCGGTGTCGACGTATTCGCCCTGGTAGACGTCGGGATCGAGCGCCATCTGCGAGACCACGTGGTAATTGGTCAGCACCAGGTTGCCGGTGCCGACCAGGAAGCCGGAGCCGACGCTCGACTGGCTGCGCCCGTTCCGCAGCAGCATGCGGATCTGCAGCAGGTCGGCGCGCGCGGACGCATACAGCAGCTGGGCGGCGCCGGACGGGGTGGGCAGGGCGGTGATGTCGTCGGTCTCGCCGGGACCGGGAGCGGGCGGGGTGGTGGCGGGCGGCGTCGCCGGCGGGATCAGCAGCGGCGGCTGGGACGGCGGCTGCGCCGGCCGGGTAGCCACGCGCTGGGCCGCCGGCACGGCGGGGCCGGCGCCGGCCGGCAGCAGCGCGAACGAGAGCGCAAGCGAGAGCGCAAGCAACAGCAGGGCGGACGAGGAGGCGGGCAGGGCGGTGCGCATTCCATCCTTCGGCTGGCAAGATAGCGGGTTACCACTATCTTGCCAGATTCATACCGCAGGAGGCTTACGCTTGGCCAGCAGGCGAGCTTTCGCTGACCGGCGCCACTTCGCTGACCGGCGCGGCTTCGGCGCCCGGGGTCATCAGGTGACCCAGCTTGGCCTGCTTGGTGTTCAGGTATTTGTCGTTATAGGTGTTGCGGTTGACCAGCAGCGGCACGCGCTCGGCGACCTTGATGCCGTGCTTGTCCAGCGCCGCGATCTTGCGCGGGTTGTTGGTCATCAGGCGCACCGCCTCGATGCCGAACTGCTCCAGCATCGGCAGCACCAGTTCATAGCTGCGGGCGTCGGCCTGGAAGCCGAGCTGCAGGTTGGCCTCGACCGTGTCGGCGCCGGCTTCCTGCAGGCGGTAGGCGCGGATCTTGTTCACCAAACCGATGCCGCGCCCTTCCTGGCGCAGGTACAGCAGGATGCCGCGGCCTTCGTCGGCGATGCGTTTCAGCGCGGTCTCGAGCTGGGCGCCGCAATCGCAGCGTTGCGAGAACATCACGTCGCCGGTCAGGCACTCCGAATGGATGCGCGCCAGCGGCGGCTCGCCGCCCGCCAGGTCGCCCAGCGTCATGGCCAGGTGTTCCTTGCCGGTCGCATGCTCGACGAAGGCGTGCATGGTGAACTGCGCCCAGGGCGTGGGCAGGGTGCACGAGGTGACGTAGTCGACGAGGTTGGCGGGCGAGGTATCGGTGTCTTGCATGGCGGTTCCTGAAACGGTCGTGGTAGCTAGCGTAAATGGCGAGTTTACCGGAAATCGGACATGACCGTGCGAACCCGGGGGGCAGGGCTATCGTCATCTTGGTGATTCCCTGCGGCATCAAGCTGTGCTAGGCTCCCGCCAGCTTTCCGATCCATCGAATCCATGCCCACTCCCTTGAACCTGCTGCGCCGCCTCGGCCCGCGCGCCCTTGGCGCCTGGCTGGCGCTGGCGTTTATCCTGCTGTCGATCGTGTTGACCCTGGTGCTGACCGCCCTCATCGAGCGCATGGCCACCAGCCAGGTCAAGTCCAGCATCGGCAGCGGCCTGGCCGAACTGGCCATGCAGACGTCCGACAAGCTCGAACGCGGCATGTTCGAACGCTATCGCGAAGTCAGCCTGATCGCGCAACTGCACGAGCTGGATCCCGCCGCGGCGCCGCAGCAGCGCCGCCGCGCGCTCGAGCGGGTGCAGGCCAGCTACGGCTATTACAGCTGGATCGGGGTGGCCGGCCTGGATGGCATCGTGCAGGTATCGGCCAAGGGCCTGCTGGAGGGCGGCGACGTCTCCAAGCGGCCCTGGTTCCGCAACGCGCTGGCCGGCGTGCACGCCGGCGACGTGCACGAGGCGGTGCTGCTGTCGAAGCTGCTGCCCAGGCAGGAAGAGCCCTGGCGCTTCGTCGACGTCGCCTTTCCTGTGACGGACGCGGGCGGCGCCGTGCGCGGCGTGCTCGGCGCCCACCTGTCCTGGCAATGGGCGCGCGATGTCGAGCGCTCGATGTTCGCCGGCATCGCGCGCCGGCGCCAGGTCGAGGCGCTGATCGTCGACGCCGGCGGCAAGGTGCTGCTCGGGCCGTCCGACGTGGCCGGCAAGCGGCTCGACCTGGCCAGCCTGGCCGCGGCGCGCCAGAGCGGGCGCTGGGGCTACCTGGACGAGCGCTGGCCGGACGGCAAGGAATACCTGGTCGGCTTCGCGCGCGGGCGCGGCTACGGCGACTACCCGGGCCTGGGCTGGACCGTGCTGGTGCGCCAGTCGGTCGACGATGCCTATGCGCCGGTGCGGCGCCTGCGCGAATACGGCCTGGCCGCCGGCGCGCTGCTGGCGCTGCTGTTCTCGCTGGCCGGGGTGGCGCTGGCGCGCCGCATCACGCGCCCGCTGGGCGACCTGGCGCGCGAGGCCGAGCGCATCCGCGCCGGCGCCACCGCGCGCATCGTGGTGCCGCGCAGCTACCGCGAAGTGAGCGAATTAGGCCGTACGCTCAATGTGCTGGTAGCCGGCATGGCAAGGCGCCGCCATGAACTGGAGCAGCTTAACGCGACGCTGGAACAGCGCGTCGCCCAGCGTACCGGCGAACTGGAACAGGCGCTGGCCGCGGTCCAGACCCGCGAGCAGCGCATCGGCTCGATCATCGAGGCGGCCCAGGATGCCTTCGTCGGCATCGACATGCGCGGCCACATCTGCGACTGGAACTCGGCCGCCGAAGCGATGCTGGGCTGGACCCGCGCCGAGGCGCAAGGCCGGGCGGCGGCCGACCTGGTCATGCCGGAGCGCCTGCGCGAAGGCGCGCGCGCGTCGCTGCGCGGCTTCCGCGAGACCGGCCGGCTGGAGGAGCTGGGCCGGCGCGTCGAATCGATCCTGCTGCACCGCGACGGCCGCGAGATCCCGGTGGAACTCTCGGTCGGCCTGGCCGGCAGCGGGACCGGCGCCTTCTTCAGCGTGTTCATGCACGACATCACGCAGCGCAAGGAAGTCGAGCGCCTGAAGGACGAATTCGTGGCCACCGTCTCGCACGAGCTGCGCACGCCGCTGACCGCGATCAGCGCCTCGCTGGCGTTGCTGGCCGACGGCGTGGCCGGCGAACTGGAACCGGACGCCAGGCAGCTGGTGGACATCGCCAACGCCAGCTCCGGGCGCCTGGTACGCCTGATCGGCGACGTGCTCGACATCCAGAAGATGGAGGCCGGCAGCATGGCGCTGGAGCGCCGCATCCAGCCGCTGCTGCCGATCGCCGGGGACGCGGTGGCGGCCATGCGCGACCTGGCCGAACGGGCCGGCGTCGGCCTGGCCTGCGTCTCGGCGGACGCGGCGCAGGAGCTGTGCGCCGCGGTCGACCGCGACCGCCTGACCCAGGTGCTGACCAATCTGCTGTCGAACGCGATCAAGTTTTCCGAGCGCGGCGACACCGTCACCGCCGCCGTCGAGCCGCGCGGCGAGCGCGTGCGGCTGTCGGTGGCCGACCAGGGCCCGGGCATCCCCCAGGCCTTCCGCGCCCGCGTGTTCCAGCGCTTCGCCCAGGCCGACGGCGCCGACTCGCGCCGCAAGGGCGGCACCGGGCTCGGGCTGTCGATCTGCAAGGCCATCGTCGAGGAACATGGCGGCACGATCGGGTTCGATAGCGAAGAAGGCAAGGGCGCGCGGTTCTGGATCGAGCTGCCGCTGAAGGCCTAGCGGGGGCACTCCGTGCCAGCCATGGATAGGCTCAAGCGACGCCGCCGTACAGGCGCTCGAACTCCGCCACCGGCACCGGCCGCCCCAGCAGATAGCCCTGCAACAGGTCGCAACCGCAGGCGGTAAGGAAGTGGCGCTGGGCTTCCTGTTCGACGCCCTCGGCCACGATCGCCAGACGCAGCTTGCGGGCCAGGGCGACGATCGCCTCGACCAGCGGGCCGGCGCCGTTGCCGGCGTCGCGCACGAAGCTGCGGCCGATCTTCAGCGCGCCGAAAGGAAAGCGGCGCAGCCAGGCCAGCGGCGAAGGGCCGTTGCCGAAATCGTCGAGCGCGAACTGCACGCCCAGCTCGCCCAGCCGGCGCATGCGCTCGTCCAGGCCGGGCAGGTTGGCGGCGAAGGCGCCTTCGGTCACCTCCAGCGTCAGGCGGTGCGCCGGCGCGCCGCTGGCGGCCAGCATGGCGGCCAGGCGGTCGGCGAAGTCGGGGTCGCGCAGCTGGCGCACGCTGATGTTGACGGCCAGGCGCAGCGCGCCCAGCTGGGGATTGTGCGCCCAGCGCGCCAGCACGCGGCAGCTTTCCTCGAGCACCTGCATGCCGAGCGGGACGATCAGTCCCGAAGCCTCGGCCTGGCCGATGAATTCGCCGGCGCCCAGCAAGGCCGGTACGCCGGGCTCGTCGCGCTGCCAGCGCACCAGCGCCTCGGCGCCGGCCAGGCGGCCGTCGCGTGCGAACTGCGGCTGGCAGTGCAGCACGAACTGGCGCCGCGCCACGCCCTCGCGCAGCTGCAGGTCGAGCGCCGCCTGGCGCTCCACCGCGGCCTGCATCGCGGGATCGAAGAAGCGCATCGTGTTGCGCCCGTCCGCCTTGGCGCGGTACATCGCCAGGTCGGCCTGGCGCAGCAGGGTGTCGATGGTGGTCGTGCCGTCGGCGAACAGGGTCACGCCGATGCTGGGCGAGCTGGAACAGCGGCAGGCGCCCAGCTCGAACGGCGGCGCCAGCGCGTCGAGGATGCGCCGGCCCACGCGCTGGCCTTCGGCCGCGGCGTCGGCATGCGCCGTGCCGAGGTTTTCCAGCACCACCACGAATTCGTCGCCTCCCAGGCGCGCCAGGTGGTCGCTGTCACGCAGCGCGGCGCGCAGGCGCTGGGCCACCTGGCGCAGCAGCATGTCGCCGACGTCGTGGCCCATGGTGTCGTTGAGCAGCTTGAAGTTGTCCAGGTCGAGGAACATCAGGGCGCCGAGCTGGCGCGAGCGCGTGCTGCGCGCCAGCACCTTGTCCAGTTCCTCGATCAGGAAGCGGCGGTTCGGCAGCCCGGTCAGGTGGTCGAAATAGGCCAGCTCGTAGATGCGCCGCTCGGCGTTCTTGCGTTCGGTAAGATCGGTGGTGGTACCGGACACGCGCAGCGCCCGGCCGGCGCTGTCGCGCAGCACGTAGCCGCGCGACAGCACCGGCACGTCGTGGCCATTGCGGTGGCGGAAGCGGAATTCGAAGCTGCAAGTCTGGCGCTCGGTGGCCAGCAGCTCGGTCACGAAGGCGGCCATGCGCGGACGGTCGTCCGGATGCATCAGGCGCATCCAGGTGTTGGCGTCCGAGGCCAGCTCGCCGGGACGGTAGCCGACCAGTTCCCACCAGCGCTCGGAATAATAGGCTTCGCTGCTGACCACGTCCCAGTCCCAGCTGGCGTCGGTCGAACCGCGCAGCATCAGGCGCATGCGCTGCTCGGACTTGAGCAGGGCCTGCTCCGCGTGTTTCAGCCCGGTGCAGTCGGTGAAGCACACCACCACGCGGCGCAGCACGCCGTCGTCGTCGCGTTCGGGATAGCCGCTCGCCAGCAGCCAGCGGATGCCGCCCGGCGTGGCGCCGGGCACGCCGATCACCAGTTCCGCCAGCGCCTCGCCGCTCCTGAGCACCTGGTTGGCCGGATACTCGGATGGCGGCAGCGGCACGCCGTCGGCGCGCACGAAGAAGGCCGGCGCATCGGCGGCGCGGCCGACCAGCTCGTGCTCCGCCCGTCCGAGCAGCCGCACGGCATGGCGGTTGGCCGTCAGGATGCGCCCCGCCGCATCGTGGACAACGACGCCGGCGGGCAGGTGATCGAGCAATTCGTCGAGGCGGCGCTGCAGGACTTCGGTGCTGGGCTCGAAGGTGACGCGTTGCGGTTCCGTATGCATACGTAGATTCAGTTTTTTTTGCATACTAGCAGTTCCTCAACAGGGGCGGCGCGAGCCAGCCCTGCCGCAGCCGCCCGGATCATTGACCTGGCGGCGGCTCCCACAGTTCGACCTTGTTGCCCTCGGGGTCGACGACCCAGCCGAACTTGCCGTAGCCGGCGTCGTCGGTCTGCTCCAGCACCTGGCAGCCTTCCTCGCGCAGGGCCTGGAGCAGGGCGGCCAGGTCCGCGACCCGGTAATTGATCATGAAACTGGCGCTGCCGGGCGCGAAGTGCCCGTTGCCGGCCTGGCCGATCGACCAGATGGTGCTGCCGCCGGCCGGCTGGCCGGCCGCATCGGTCCAGGGGAAGGCCGCGCCGCCCCAGGCCAGCACCTCGATGCCGAGGTGGCGCGCATACCAGGCGCGCAGCGCCACCGGATCGCGTGCGTGGAAGAAGATGCCGCCGATGCCAGTTACCCGTTTCATGCCGGTCTCCGAAGGTGAAAGCCTGGCCAGTGTACGGGGAAGTTTACGTGATGGACAAGCCCGGCTCAGGCGGCGGGCGGCTTGAGGTGGCGGCGCAGGCGCGCCAGCAGTTCCTGCGGCTGGAAGGGCTTGATGATGAAGTCGCTGGCGCCGGCGTCGAGGGCGCGCACGGTGTCGCGCTCGCTGTTCTTGGCGGTCAGCATGATGACGGGCGTCGTTTCCCAGCCGGCCTGGGCGCGGATCAGGCCGACGATCTCGAAACCGTCGACATAGGGCAGCATCACGTCGAGCAGCACCAGGTCGGGCGCCGGCTGCGAGGCGACGTGCTCGACGGCGGCGCGGCCGTCGGCCACGTGGGTAACCGTGTAACCCTGGCGTTCGAGCATGAAGCTCAGGACGTGGGCGATGTGGACGTCGTCCTCGACGACGAGGACACTGGCTTGGGCGCTCATGGCGGCACGGGTATAAAGTTACTTTGGAGACTCATTATACCCGGCCGATTTCACAGTCGAGGCCCTTTGTGGCGCCACCGCGACGCTGGCCCGCTTACTCGGCCGGCAGGTCGAACACCAGCAGTTCGGCGGCTTCGGCGTGGTCGAACACGAGCTTGCTTTCCTTGCCGATCTTGAGCGCGTCGCCATCCTTGAGCGGCACGCCGTTGACGCTGACGTCGCCGCGGATCAGGTGCACATAGGCCATGCGGTCGGGCGCCAGCGCATGTTCCACCTTGTCGCCTTCGTCGAGGATGCTGGCGTAGATGGCGGCGTCCTGGTGGATCAGCACCGATTCCTGGCGGCCGTCGCTGGAAGCGATCAGGCGCAGCTTGCCTTTCTTGCTGTCGGGCGAGAAGTGCTTTTCCTCGTAGCTCGGCGCGATGCCCTTGGCGCTCGGCTGGATCCAGATCTGCAGGAAATGCACCTCATCGGTCTTGGAACCGTTGAACTCGCTGTGGCGCACGCCGCTGCCGGCGCTCATGCGCTGCACGTCGCCATAGTGCAGGACCGAGCCGGTGCCCATGCTGTCCTTGTGCTCCAACGCGCCTTCCAGCACATAGGAAATGATCTCCATGTCGCGATGGCCATGGGTGCCGAAGCCGGCGCCGGGCGCCACGCGGTCTTCGTTGATCACCAGCAGCGGACCGAAACCGCTATGGCGCACATCGTAGTAGTCGGCAAAGGAAAAGCTGTGTTTCGACATCAGCCAGCCGTGGTGGGCGGCGCCCCGTTCTTCGCTCCTGCGTACTTCCATCATGATGCGCTCCTTGTGTGTGCTTTCGAATTTTTGCGATCCGCCTTTGCGTGATCGCCTGTCCATGAAAGCCAGTATAGGCAGGCGCGGCCTGAAAGAAAAACGAGTAATTTGGTAGTTTACGATCGAAAAAATCGAATGTCAGCGACGCAGGGGATCGAGCAGGCTGCGCAGGTCGTTGTGGTCGAGTTCGTACATCAGTTCCAGCAGTTCGCCCAGCTCTCCTTTCGGAAAACCTTGGCGCGCAAACCAGCCCAGGTAGTGGCCGGGAAGGGCGGCGATCCTGGATCCCTTGTATTTGCCAAAGGGCATTTCGCGGGTCAGCAGCAGTTGCAAGTGTTCGGGTTTCATGGCGCGTCACTGTAGCAAGATCACGAAAAATCCGACAGGGGTAGGATAGTGACTAAGTAACCAAGGGAGGAAAATCGCATGACGCAGGAATTCGATCTGGAACGCTTCGTCGCCGCCCAGCAGGGCGTCTATGAAACCGCACTGGCCGAGCTGCGCGCCGGCCACAAGCGCAGCCATTGGATGTGGTTCATCTTTCCCCAGCTCGAGGGCCTGGGCAGCAGCGCGATGGCGCGCAGCTTCGCGATCCATGGCGCCGACGAGGCCGCCGCCTACCTGGCGCATCCGGTCCTCGGGCCGCGCCTGCGCGCCTGCGCCGCCGCGGTAGCCCAGCATGCGCAGCGGACGGCGGAAGAAATCTTCGCCCATCCGGACAATTTGAAATTCCATTCGAGCATGACGCTGTTCGCCGACATCGCGCCCGACGAGGCCATCTTCCAGGATTGCCTCGACCGCTTTTTCGACGGCGCGACCGACCAGGCCACGCTGGCGCGCCTGGGCTAGCCGGTCCGGATGCGGGCCTGGTCCGGCTCTGTACGCTTGCGATGTCGCTACTTGCGTATAATCGCCGCATTGCTTGTCAACCAATCATTACAAAACATTACATGGCTTCATCTTCAGAAAACATCAGCATGGCGGTGTTCTGCGACTTCGAGAACGTCGCACTCGGCGTGCGCGATGCGAATTACGAAAAATTCGACATCAAGCCCATCCTCGAACGCCTGCTGCTCAAGGGCAGCATCGTGGTCAAGAAAGCCTATTGCGACTGGGACCGCTACAAGAGCTTCAAGGGCGGCATGCATGAAGCCAACTTCGAGCTGATCGAGATCCCGCACGTGCGCCAGTCCGGCAAGAACTCGGCCGACATCCGCCTGGTGGTGGATGCGCTCGACCTGTGCTACACCAAGTCCCACGTCGACACCTTCGTCATCATCTCGGGCGACTCCGACTTCTCGCCGCTGGTCTCCAAGCTGCGCGAGAACGCGAAAAGGGTGATCGGCGTCGGCGTCAAGCAGTCGACCTCGGACCTGCTGGTGGCGAACTGCGACGAATTCATCTTCTACGACGACCTGGTGCGCGAGGTCCGCCGCGCCGCCGCCAAGCGCGACGAGCGCAAGAGCCAGCCGCAGCAGGGCCGCCGTCCCGCCGCCTCCGACGAGGGCAACCGCAAGCGCGAAGAAATGGAAGCGCGCAAGCTGCAGGCCCTCGACATGGTGGCCGAGACCTTCGACGCGCTGGTGGCCGAGCGTGGCGACACCGGCAAGATCTGGGCTTCGCTGCTGAAGGACACCCTCAAGCGCCGCCGTCCGGACTTCAACGAAACCTATTTCGGCTTCCGCACCTTCGGCAACCTGCTCGAGGAAGCGCAGACGCGCGGCCTGTTCGAGTTCGGCCGCGACGAAAAGTCCGGCACCTACGTCTATCGCAGCACCAGCAGCCGTGCGGCCGAGGCGCTGTCGACCGCGGCGGATGCCGACACGCTGCAGGCGATCGAGCCGGGCGCGGGCGACTCCGGCGCCGACGAAGCAGCAGCGGACGCAGCGCCGGAAGCCACGGCCCCGAACGCACGCGAACCGCGCCGCCGCGGCGGTCGCGGCCGCAAGGGCGGCCGCGAGCAGCAGGTCTTCGAACCGGTCGCCGACGCCGCGCTGGAAGGCGTGACCGAGGAAACCGCGACGGCGGCCTGGCCGGCGCCGACCCCGGACCTGGCCGAGACTTCGGCGCCGGTGGCGCAGGAGGCCGACGAAGCCGCAGCCGCGGCGATCGCCGAAGCCGTGGTGCCGGCCGCCGAGGCGGCGACCGACGCGCCGACCGACGTCCCGGCCAAGCCGGCGAAGGAACGCCGCCGCGCGCCACGCAAGCCGGCCGCGCGCAAGACCGCGGCGGTGGCGGCGGGCGACGATGCCGCAGCGGAGGCAGTCGCGGCGGCACCGGCGCCGGCGCCCGAACCGGGCAGCACGGCGACCCCGGAGGCGAAGGCCGAGGATGACAGCGCGGCCGCGCGCGATGCCGGCGACGCCATCGAGGAAAACGCAGCAAACGGCGAGGAAGAAGGCAAGGCAGGGCGCAAGAAATCGACACGCCCCGCGCACAAGGCGCCGTCGCGCAAGCCGGCCGCACGCGCGCCGCGCCGTCCGGCCAAGCCGAAGACCGCGCCGGAAAACGGCTGAGTTTCACGCCGGCGCGCCTGCGCCACCGGTTTTCCGGTGTTGTGCAATAATGACAAGGCCTGGATCGCCGCCCCCGCTTGCGGGTGCGGCGATCCCACTTCCGCCAAGGATACGCCATGCGCATGCGCCGCCTGCTCGCCTGTTCCCTTGCCTGCCTGCTGGCGCATGCCGCCCAGGCCGCGCCGCCCGCGCCCTCGGCCACCCATCCGCTGCTGGGCATCTGGAAGCTGGCGATTCCCCAGCTCGGCTGCTCGGAAACCTACCACTTCCGCGGCGACGGCACGACCCTGGTGAAAAGCGCCCAGGAAGTCTCGGAAAGCGAATTCACGGTGGCTGAAAAGCCCAGCACCAAGGGCTTCTACAAGCTCGACGACCGGGTGGTCAAGGACAACGGCAAGCAGGATTGCGCCGGCGAAGTCATGAAGCCCGGCACCCGCATCACCAACTACCTGCGTTTCCACCCGTCCGGCGCGCGCTTCGTGATGTGCCAGGACGAGACCATGGAAACCTGCATCGGCCCCTTCGAGCGCATGCCGGCACAGGGGATCTGAGCGGCGCCGCCATGGCCGCGCCCGCGCCTTCGTGTATATTGCTGGGCGATCAGACAACGTTCCATGGATTCCCCGATGTCCCCGGCTTTACTCTTTTGTATCCTCATTGCCTATTTCGCCCTGCTGCTCGGCGTTGCCTGGCTCACCTCGCGCAAGGCCGACAACGAGAGTTTCTTTATCGGTAACAAGAGCAGCAACTGGATGCTGGTTGCCTTCGGCATGGTCGGCACGACCTTGTCGGGCGTGACCTTCGTCAGCGTGCCCGGCGCGGTCGGCAAGGACGGCTTCGGCTACCTGCAGGTGCTGATCGGCTATGTGCTCGGCTATATCGCGGTGGTCTATGTGCTGCTGCCGCTGTACTACCGCATGAAGCTGACCTCGATCTACCACTACCTCGACGTGCGCCTTGGCCGGCGCGCCTACCAGAGCGGGGCCGGGTTTTTCATTTTGTCGCGCCTGTTCGGCGCCACCGCGCGCCTCTACCTGGTGGTGGCGGTGCTGCAGGCCATCATCCTCGACAGCCTGGGGGTGCCGTTCTGGCTCACCACCTTCGTCATCCTCGCCATGATCCTGCTGTATACCTACCAGGGCGGCGTGAAGACCATCGTCTGGACCGACACCCTGCAGACCAGCTGCATGCTGTTCGGCCTGTTCGCCTGCGCGGCCTATATGCTGGGTGAGCTCGGCCTGTCGGTGCCCGAAGCCCTGGGGCAGATGCAGGACCGCGGCCTGGCCCATGTGTTCACGGTCGACCCGAACGCGCCCGGCTTCTGGCTCAAGCAGATCGTCGCCGGCGCCTTCATCACCATCACGATGACGGGCCTGGACCAGGAAATGATGCAGAAGACAATCTCGGTGAAGACCCTGGGCGATTCGCAGAAGAACCTGCTGAGCCTGACCGCCGTGCTGGTGGTGGTGCTGACCTCCTTCCTGTTCCTGGGCGGCCTGCTCTACCTGTACGCGCCGCTCGCCGGGGTCGCCGCCAGCGGCGACAAGATCTTCCCGGCGGTGGTGATGGGCCACTTGCCGGCCGCGGTCCAGATCATCTTCCTGGTGGCGCTGATCTCGGCGCTGTTCCCGAGCGCGGACGGCGCCATCACGGCGCTGACCTCGACGTACTGCATCGACATCCTCGGCATCAAGCGCCGCACCGACCTGTCGGAAGCGGCCAAGCTGCGCCTGCGCCGCCATGTGCACCTGGGTTTCGCCTTCCTGTTCCTGCTGATGGTGATGGTGTTCAAGTGGCTCGACGATCCAAGCATGATCGGCGTCGTGCTCAAGGTGGCCGGCTATACCTATGGCCCCTTGCTCGGCCTGTTCGCCTTCGGCATGATGACGAAACGCTCGCTGACCGACCGCCTGGTGCCCTTCGTTACCATCGGTGCGCCCATCCTCTGCGCTTTGCTGGAACATTACCAGCACATCCTGCTGGGCAGCTACCGCCTCGGTCTGGAGCTTTTGATCGTCAACGGCGCGCTGGTGTTCGTCGGGCTGATGGCGATCTCGCACCGATCTAAGGTGAGTCCCGCCGCTGTCAATGCATAATCAGTCGGGGTCAGAGCCCACCCGTGGAAACCGGGCTCTGACCCCGGAGAGTTAACTTATCGGAGCCCCAATGTCTGAAAAGCCCAAGTCTATGTTGCGCCGCGGTGTCGGCGCATTCTGGCGCGGCCTCGACGCAAGCCGTCGTTTCCTGCTGAACCTGATCTTCCTGCTGATCGTGATCGCGCTGCTGTGGGCACTGTTCGGCGGCGGCCTCAAGCCGCTGTCGCCCAAGACCGCGCTCGTGCTCGACCTGAAGGGCGAACTGGTCGAGGAGCGCGCCGGCAGCGTGCGCGATTCGCTGGTGGCCGGCGTGAGCGGCAATGCGCGCCGCCTGGTCCAGCTGCGCGACGTGCTGCGCGCGCTCGACGCCGCCGCCAGGGACGCCAATATCGACAGCGTGGTGCTGCTGCTCGATGAACTCGACGGCGGCGGCCTGGCCTCGCTGCGCGAGATCGGCGCGGCGCTGGAGCGCGTCAAGGCGGCCGGCAAGACCGTGATCGCCTGGGGCGGCAGCTACGACCAGAAACGCTACCTGGTCGCCTCCCACGCCAGCGAGGTCTACCTGCACCCGATGGGCATGGTGATGATCGAGGGCTTCGGACGCCACCGCAACTACTACCGCGACGCGCTCGACAAGGTCGGCGTCACTGTCAACCTGATGAAGGTCGGCACCTATAAAAGCTTCGCCGAGCCGTATATCGGCAACGGTCCCTCGCAGGCCGCCCAGGAAGCCGACAGCTACCTTTACAACGCGCTCTGGACCAACTACGTGGTCGAAGTCGAGAAGGCGCGCAAGCTGCCGGCCGGCGCGGTCGCGCGCGGCATCGACGAGCTGCCGCAGCGCATGGCCGCCGCGGGCGGCAATGCCGCCAAGGTGGCGCTGGACTGGAAGCTGGTCGACGGCGTCAAGACCCGCGACGAAGTGCGCGAGCTGCTGGTCAAGCGCGGCGTCTACGAGGAAAGCTACAAGAGCTTCCGCCAGATCGGCTGGCAGGAGTACGCCGCGCGCAATCCCGAAAAAGCATTCGGCGACGCGGTGGCGGTGGTGGTCGCGGCCGGCGACATCACCGACGGCAACGGCGGCCCGGGCATGGTCGGTGGCCTGGCCACCTCGAACCTGATCCGCAGCGCGCGCGAGGACAAGGAAGTCAAGGCCATCGTCCTGCGCATCAATTCGCCGGGCGGCAGCGCCTACGGCTCGGAGCTGATCCGGCGCGAGCTGGAACTGACGCGCGCCGCCGGCAAGCCGGTGGTGGTGTCGATGGGCGACGTCGCGGCTTCGGGCGGCTACTGGATGTCGATGGCGTCGGATGAAGTCATCGCCGACCAGTCCACCGTGACCGGCTCGATCGGCGTGTTCGCGATCCTGCCGACCGCCGACAAGGTGGTCGACAAGCTGGGCATCCACACCGCCGGCGTGACCACCACCTGGCTGGCCGACGCCTACAATCCGCTGCGCCCGCTCGACCCGCGCTTCGGCCAGCTGGTGCAGGCCAGCATCAACCACATCTACGACGAGTTCACCACCAAGGCGGCTGCGGCGCGCAAGACCACGCCGCAGCGCATCGACGAAGTGGGGCAGGGCCGGGTCTGGACCGGCGCCCAGGCCAAGGAACGCGGCCTGGTCGACCGCCTGGGCAGCTACGGCGACGCGCTGCGCTCGGCCGCCAAGCGCGCCAAGCTGGGCGACGATTTCCGCGTCGCCTTCGCCCAGCGCCCGACCTCGTTCGCCGAGCGCGTGCTGGAACGCCTGGGCTTCTCGGACGTGCAGGCTTTGAGCGTGCAGGTCAAGCTCGGCCTGCTGCCGGCCGACCTGGCGAGCAGCGCGCTGTCGGGCAAGACGGTTGCCGGCATCGGCAAGGAGCTGGGCTGGCTGTCCGACGTCGCCGACCGCCGCCAGCCCTTCGCGGCCGTCACCCACTGCCTGTGCGAGCTGCCTTGATGCGGCCTTGAAGTTTGTAACAGGATGTAGGCCGGCATGCATGCAGGAATACATGCCGGCAGGGCGGGCGAGGACGGTATCCTCGCCCGCTTTTGCATGGATCTTCGGGTTTATTGCCGGCTTCTGTGTAAATTGGTGTTAAGCAGGCTATTTTTCCGGCCGGCTGGCGGCTCTGGGCCTGTCTCTGGAACAATTCCATCGGTACGTTACGAAACATAAATACCGGGCTTGCCGTGCTACAGTCATTCGAAATATTTGTTGTGCTTTTGAACATTCGGCCCGCCAAGGACTAAGAATAATGGATTCGACCGTTTCCCCGGACAAGGACAAGACCAAACCCCGTTCGCACACGCGCCGCAAGCGCATCATCGGCACCATCGTCGCCATCCTGGTGATGGTCGGCCTCGGCGTGCTGGCCTGGCGCCTGACCCACCAGGCTCCCGCGGCCGGGCCTGGCGCAGGCGGCGGGGCCGGGGCCGGAGGGCCGGGGGCTGGCGGCGGCCGCGCGGGCGGACCGGGCGGCGGACGCGGCGGCTTCCCCGCCACCACGGTCGGCGTCGGCAAGGCCGAGCGCGCCGACATTCCGATTTTGCTCGACGCCCTCGGCACCGTGACCCCGGCCGCGGTGGCGACCGTGCGCCCGCAGATTTCCGGCGTGCTGCAAAAGATCCTGTTCACCGAAGGCCAGCTGGTCAAGGAAGGCCAGGTGCTGGCCACGATCGACCAGCGTCCGGCCCAGATGGCCCTGCTGCAGGCCACCGGCCAGCGCCAGCGCGACGAAGCCCAGCTCGAGAGCGCCAAGCTGATCCTGTCGCGTTATAAAACCCTGCTCGACCAGGATTCGATCGCGCGCCAGGACGTCGATACCCAGGCGGCGCTGGTCAAGCAGCTCGAAGGCACCGTCGTCACCGACCGCGCGGCCGAAGGGATCGCCCGGATCAACCTCGGCTATACCCAGGTGCGCGCGCCGATCGGCGGACGCGTGGGCCTGCGCACCGTCGACATCGGCAACCTGGTCGGCAGCGGCGACGCCAACGGCATCGCCGTGATCACCCAGCAGTCGCCGATCGACGTCGAATTCGCCGTGGCGCAGGACCAGTTGCCGCTGCTGCAGGAACGTATCAACGCCAACGCGGCCCTGCCGGCCACCGCGCTCGACCGCACCCGCAGCGTGGAACTGTCGACCGGCCGCTTCATGGCGCTGGACAACCAGGTCGACACCCAGACCGGTACCGTGCGCGCCAAGGCCCGCTTCGGCAACGACGGCGGCAAGCTGTTCCCGAGCCAGTTCGTCAACATCCGCCTGCAAATCAACCTGATCAAGGACGCCATCACGGTGCCGGTGACGGCGCTGCGCCACGGCGCCAACGGCGACTTCGTCTACGTGCTGAACCCGCAGGACCGCACCGTCGCGCTGCGCAACGTCAAGCGCGGCCAGGCCGACGCCACCCGCGTGCAGGTCGTCAGCGGCCTGCAGGGTGGCGAGACCGTGATCACGGAAGGCGCCGACCGCCTGAAGGATGGCGCCAAGGTGCAGTTGCCGGGTGACCGGCCGGCGGGTCAGCGGGGCGGCGCGGCGGCCGGGCAGGGTGCCGCGGCGCAGGGCCGGCCGGGCCAGGCCGGCCAGCAGCAGGGCCAGCGCCAGCATCGTCGCCAGCAGGAAGGGGCGGCGCAATGAGGCTTGTCGTTCCGGCCCGCGCACTTTGCACGTCCTCCCTGCGCAGGCAGGGATCCAGGTTTGCCGGCAGAGCGGCAGTGCATGCAGAACCTGGGCCCATGCCTTCGCAGGGGCGACGTGGTGGTAGGGCGGCCGCGGAGGCCAGCGCATGAGCCCCTCCGCCCCCTTCATCCGCCGTCCGGTCGCCACCGCGCTCCTGATGCTGGCGATCGTGCTGGCCGGCCTGGTCGGCTATAAATTCCTGCCGCTGTCGGCGCTGCCCCAGGTCGATTTCCCGACCATCCAGGTGCAGACCCTGTATCCGGGCGCCAGCCCCGAGGTGATGGCGCGCACCGTGACCGCGCCGCTCGAGCGCCAGTTCGGCCAGATGGCGGGGCTGTCGCGCATGAGTTCCACCAGCGCGGCCGGGGTCTCCGTGATCACCCTGCAGTTCTCGCTCGGGGAGACGCTCGACGTGGCCGAGCAGGAAGTCCAGGCCGCGATCAACGCCGGCGGCTCGCTGCTGCCGACCGACCTGCCGGCGCCGCCGGTCTACGCCAAGGTCAACCCGGCCGACGCGCCGGTGCTCACGCTCGCCATCACCTCCGACAGCATGCCGCTGACCGAGGTGCAGAACCTGGTCAACACGCGCCTGGCGCTGAAGATCAGCCAGGTCTCGGGCGTCGGCCTGGTGTCGCTGCAGGGCGGCCAGCGTCCGGCGGTGCGGATCCAGGCGAATACCGATGCCCTGGCTTCGTACGGCCTGGGCCTGGACACCCTGCGCACCGCGATCACGAACGCCAACGCCAACAGCGCCAAGGGCAGCTTCGACGGCCCGGCGCGCGCCTACACCATCAATGCCAACGACCAGCTGGTCACCGTTCCCGACTACAAGGGCCTGATCGTCGCCTACCGCAACGGCGCGCCGGTGCGCCTGTCCGACGTGGCCAACGTGGTCGACAGCGCCGAGAACGTCAAGCTGGGCGCCTGGGCCAACATGAAGCCGGCGATCATCCTGAACGTGCAGCGCCAGCCGGGCGCCAACGTGATCGCCACCGTCGACGCCATCAAGGAACGCCTGCCCGAGCTGCAGGCCAGCCTGCCGCAGAGCATGCACCTTGACGTGCTGTCCGACCGCACCACCGGCATCCGCGCCTCGGTCGAGCACGTGCAGATCGAGCTGGTGCTGGCCGTGCTGCTGGTGGTGCTGGTGATCTTCGCCTTCCTGCACAGCGTGCGCGCCACCGTGATCGCCAGCCTGGCGGTGCCGATCTCGCTGATCGGCACCTTCGGCGTGATGTACCTGCTCGGCTACAGCCTGAACAACCTGTCGCTGATGGCGCTGACGATCGCCACCGGCTTCGTGGTCGACGACGCCATCGTCATGATCGAGAACATCGCGCGCTACATCGAAGAAGGCGAGAAGCCGATGGATGCGGCGCTCAAGGGCGCGACCCAGATCGGCTTCACCATCATCTCGCTCACGGTCTCGCTGATCGCGGTGCTGATCCCGCTGCTGTTCATGGGCGACGTGGTCGGCCGCCTGTTCCGCGAGTTCGCCGTCACCCTCGCCATCACCATCCTGATCTCGGCGGTGGTCTCGCTGACCCTGGTGCCGATGATGGCGGCGCGCTGGCTCAGGAACGACGACAAGTCGCACGAGAGCAAGTTCGCGCGCTGGTTCCAGAAGCAGTTCGACGGCATCATCTTCCATTACGACCGCTCGCTGACCTGGGTGCTGGGACGCCAGGGCCTGACCCTGCTGGTGGCGCTGGGCACCCTGGTGCTGACCGCGCTGCTGTGGAGCTTCATCCCGAAAGGCCTGTTCCCGACCCAGGACACCGGCCAGCTGCAGGCGCGCGTGGAAGCGCGCCAGGCGATCTCGTACGCCGCGATGGCCGAGCTGCAGCAGGCCGCGGCGCGCGAGATCCTGGCCGATCCCGACGTCGCCTCGCTCAGCTCGACGGTGGGCGTGGACGCCGCCAACAACACCATGCTGCATACCGGGACCATGCTGATCAACCTGAAGCCGGGGCGCGACGACCAGGAAGAACTGATGGAGCGCCTGCGCGCGCGGGTGGCGCGCAACGTCGCCGGCGTCACGCTCTACCTGCAGCCGACCCAGGACCTGACCATCGACGCCGAGGGCGGCCCGACCCAGTACCGGCTGTCGATCGAGGGTGCCGACACCGCCACCGTGACCGAGTGGGCGCACAAGCTGACGCAGGCGATGGCCAGGCACAAGGAAGTGCGCAACGTGGTCACCGACGCCGGCGCCACCGGCGCCGCCGCCTTCGTGCGCATCGACCGCGACAGCGCCTCGCGCCTTTCCGTGACGGCCTCGAACATCGACGACGCGCTGTACAGCGCCTTCGGCCAGCGCATCGTCTCGACCATCTTCACCGAGACCAACCAGTACCGCGTGATCCTGGAAGCCCAGCCGAACGAGCAGATGTCGCTGACGGCGCTGGAAGACCTGCAGCTGCGCACCGGCTCCGGCTCGCCGACGCCGCTGTCGGCCATCGCCACCATCACCGAAGAGGCTTCGCCGCTGCAGGTCACCCACGTGGCCCAGTATCCCGCCACCACCATCGGCTTCGACACCGCGCCCGGCGTCAAGCTGGGCACGGCGGTGAGCGCGATCCGCGAAGCGGCCGCCGAGATCAAGCTGCCGTCTTCCGTCACCATGACCTTCCTGGGCGCGTCCGGCGCCTACCAGGCTTCGCTGTCGAACCAGCTGTGGCTGATCCTGGCGGCGGTGGTCTGCGTCTACATCGTGCTCGGCGTGCTGTACGAGAGCTACATCCACCCGCTGACCATCCTGTCGACGCTGCCCTCGGCCGGCGTCGGCGCGCTGCTGGCGCTGATGATCTCGGGCCAGGGACTGGGCGTGATCGGCATCATCGGCATCATCCTCCTGATCGGCATCGTCAAGAAAAACGCGATCATGATGATCGACTTCGCCATCGAGGCCGAGCGCGACCAGGGCAAGGACCCGCGCACCGCGATCCACCAGGCCGCAATGCTGCGCTTCCGCCCGATCATCATGACCACGCTGGCCGCGCTGTTCGCCGCGGTGCCGCTGATGTTCGGCTGGGGCGAGGGCGCCGAGCTGCGCCGGCCCCTGGGCCTGGCCATCTTCGGCGGCCTGATCGTCAGCCAGATGCTGACCCTGTACACCACCCCGGTGATCTACCTGGCCTTCGACCGCCTGGCGCGCCGCTGGGGCGGGCGTGAGCCGGCCAAGCCGGCCGGTCCCGGCGCCACCCCTCCGGGCGGCGCCAGCCGCGAGGTCGGCGCATGAACCTGTCGAAGCCCTTCGTCAGCCGCCCGATCGCGACCATCCTCCTGACCATCGGGATCGCGCTGGCCGGCATCGGCGCCTTCTTCGTGCTGCCGGTCTCGCCCTTGCCCCAGGTCGACTTCCCGGCCATTTCGGTCAGCGCCAACCTGCCGGGCGCCAGCCCGGACACGATGGCGACCTCGGTGGCGACGCCGCTGGAGCGGCGCCTCGGGACCATCGCCGGCGTCAACGAGATCACCTCGAACAGCGGCAACGGCTCGACCCGCATCAGCCTGCAGTTCGAGCTGAACCGCCAGATCGATTCGGCCGCGCGCGAAGTGCAGGCCGCGATCAACGCCTCGCGCGCCGACCTGCCCTCGACCCTGCGCAGCAACCCGACCTATCGCAAGGCCAACCCGTCCGACGCGCCGGTGATCATCCTGGCGCTGACTTCCAAGACACGCAGCCCGGGCCAGATCTACGACGAAGTGTCGAACGTGGTGCAGCAGAAGCTGGCCCAGGTGAAGGGCGTGGGCGACGTCGAGATCGGCGGCGGCTCGCTGCCGGCGGTGCGCGTCGACCTGATTCCCTACCAGATGAACCACTACGGCCTGTCGAGCGAGGACGTGCGCGCCGCGATCCAGGCCAGCAACCCGAACCGCCCGAAAGGCGCGCTCGAAGGCAGCGGCATGCGCCTGCAGATCTATTCGCAGGCCAATACCCCGACCAACGGCCGTACGGCGGCCGACTACCGCGGCCTGGTGGTGGCCTGGCGCGACGGCGCGGCGATCCGCCTGCAGGACATCGCCGAGGTCACCGACGGCGTCGAGAACATCAACACGCTCGGCCTGTTCAACGGCCAGCCGGCGGTGATCGTGCTGGTCACGCGCCAGCCGGGCGCCAACATCATCGAGACCGTCGACGGCGTGCGCGATCTGCTGCCCACGCTGCAGGCCCAGCTGCCGCAGGACGTGAGCCTGCAGGTGGCCTCCGACAGCACCAATTCGATCCGCTCCTCGCTGCACGAGATCGAGTTCACGCTGGTGCTGTCGATTTTGCTGGTGGTGCTGGTGGTGAGCGTGTTCCTGCGCAGCGTGCGCGCCACCGTGGTGCCGGCGGTGGCCACCGTGGTCTCGCTGCTGGGCACTTTCGGCGTGATGTACCTGCTGGGCTTCTCGCTGAACAACCTGTCGCTGATGGCGCTGACGGTGGCCACCGGCTTCGTGGTCGACGACGCCATCGTGGTGCTGGAAAACACCAGCCGCCACGTGGAAGAGGGCATGGACCGCGTCAAGGCGGCGCTGCTGGGCGCCCATGAAGTGGGCTTCACGGTGCTGTCGATCAGCCTGTCGCTGGTGGCGGTGTTCATTCCGCTGCTGTTCATGGGCGGCCAGGTCGGCCGCCTGTTCCGCGAATTCGCGATCACGCTGTCGGTGGCGGTGATGATCTCGCTGGTGATCTCGCTGACCACGACCCCGATGCTGTGCGCGCTGCTGCTGAAACCCGGCCAGCAGCTGGAAAGCGGGCAGGGGCGGGTGTCGCGCTGGTTCTCGCGCTGGTCCGAGCGCGGCTTCGACCGCATCCTGAAGGCCTACGAGCACGCGCTCGACTGGGCGCTCGACATGAAATGGCTGGTGATGGTGATCCTGGCCTTCGTGGTGGGCCTGAACGTGTACTTGTTCGCGGCCGCGCCCAAGGGCTTCTTCCCGCAGCAGGACACGGGCCAGCTCAACGGCGGCATCCGCGCCGACCAGAGCATCTCCTTCCAGGCCATGCAGGGCAAGCTGCGCCAGCTGGTCAACATCATCAAGAGCGATCCGGCGGTGGACACCGTGGTCGGCTTCACCGGCGGTTCGCGCGCCGGCGGCGGCTTCATGTTCATCAACCTGAAGCCGGCCGGCCAGCGCGCCAAGGGCGAGAGCGGCCAGGCCGTGATCGCGCGGCTGCGGCCCAGGCTGGCGAAGGTGACCGGCGTGCAGCTGTTCCTGAATCCGGTGCAGGACCTGCGCGCGGGCGGACGCCAGAGCAACTCCACCTACCAGTACACGCTCAAGAGCGACAACCGCAGCGACCTCAAATCGTGGGCTTCGCGCCTGGCCGACGCCATGAAGGCGCAAAAGGTGCTGACCGACGTCGACACCGACCAGGCCGAGAACGGCGTCGAGACCTTCGTGCAGATCGATACCCAGAGCGCGGCGCGCCTGGGCATCAGCGCGCGCGACGTCGACAACGCGCTGTACAACGCCTTCGGCCAGCGCCAGGTCGCGAATATCTACGATGAGCTGAACCAGTACCACGTGATCATGGGCGTGGCGCAGAAGTACGCGCAGTCGCCGGAAGCGCTGAACGACGTCTACGTGCCGGCCAAGGCGGCCACCGGCGGCACCACGACCACCGGCGCGTCCGGCAGCGCCACCACGGCGACGACGGCCGTGGCGTCGAACAGCGGCAGCGGCAGCACGGCCACCGCCACCGCCGGCGCCACCTCCACCGCCAGCGCTTCAGGTTCGGGCGGCGTGCCGGCCAGTCCGTCCAACCTGACCGCGGCGCGCGATCCGTCCAGCGGCGCGGCGCTGTCGACCGGCGCCACCACCATGGTGCCGCTGTCGGCCATCGCCCACTTCGCCGAACGCTCGACCCCCAGCTCGGTCAACCACCAGGACGGCGAGCTGGCCACCACCATCTCCTTCAACCTGGCGCCCGGCGCCTCGCTGTCGGAAGCGCAGGCGGCGGTGCGCCAGGCCGAAGCCGACATCGGCATGCCGGTGAATGTGCGCGGCAGCTTCCAGGGCCAGGCCAAGCAGGCGCAGGAATCGAACAAGCAGCAGCCGCTGTTGATCCTGGCCGCCATCGTGGTCATCTACATCGTGCTGGGCGTGCTGTACGAAAGCCTGGTGCATCCGATCACGGTGCTGTCGACGCTGCCGTCGGCGGGCGTGGGCGCGGTGCTGGCGCTGCTGATGTTCAAGATGGAGTTCTCGATCATCGCGCTGATCGGCGTGTTCCTCCTGATCGGCATCGTCAAGAAGAACGCCATCCTGATCATCGACTTCGCGCTGGAAGCCGAGCGCGCGCGCGGGCGTACTGCGGTCGAGGCGGTGCGCGAAGCCTGCCTGCTGCGCTTCCGCCCGATCCTGATGACGACCCTGGCCGCGGCCCTGGGCGCGCTGCCGCTGGCGATCGGCTTCGGCGAGGGATCCGAGCTGCGCCAGCCGCTCGGCATCGCCATCATCGGCGGCCTGATCGCCAGCCAGTTGCTGACCCTGTTGACCACCCCGGTGGTCTACGTCTACCTCGACAAGCTGCGCAGCCGCGGCAAGGACGAACACCATTTGTCGCGCCACGCGCTCGACCAGCAGCCTTCGCTCACCCCGAATCCATGAACAAGAAAAGCATGAAAGCATTCCAGCGCCATCCCCTGCCATCCCGTTCCACCCTGGCCGTCCTGCTCGCGGCCGTGCTGGCGGCCGGCTGCTCGGTCGTCCCGGCCTACCAGGTCCCGACCACGCCGGCGCCGGCGAACTTCAAGGAGCTGCAGGGCTGGGTGCCGGCGGCGCCGGCCGATGCGCTGGAGCGCGGTCCGTGGTGGACCCTGTTCAACGATCCCGTGCTGGACGCGCTGGCAAGCCAGGTCGAGGTCTCGAACCAGAACGTGGCGGCGGCGGTGGCCGCCTATGCGCAGGCGCGCGCGCTGGTGGCCGAGCAGCGCGCCTCGCTGTTCCCGACGGTGAGCCTGAGCACTTCCGGCACGCGCTCGGGCACGCGCGGCGGCGGCGGCTCGGCCACGGTCGACCCCAACGGCAACATCATCGGCGGCGGGGGCGGCGGCAGGGCCAGCAACAACTACCGCCTGTCGATCGGCGGCAGCTGGGAGCCGGACGTGTGGGGCCGGCTGCGCGCCGGCGTCAGCGCGGCCAGCGCCAGCGCCCAGGCCAGCGCCGCCGACCTGGCGGCGGCAACCCTGTCGGCCCAGGGCGAGCTGGCCCTGAACTACGTCTCGCTGCGTTCCGTGGACGCCCAGCGCCAGCTGCTGGCCACCACCATCGAAGGCTACCAGCGCGAACTCAAGATCACCCAGAACCGCTACGACGTCGGCATCATCCCGCATTCCGATGTCTACCAGGCCGAGACCCAGCTCGCCACCGCGCGCAGCGACCAGTTGGGCCTGGACAGCCAGCGCGCCCAGCTCGAACACGCGATCGCAGTCCTGATCGGCAAGGCGCCGGCCGATTTCGCGCTGGCGCCGGCGCAGTGGAACGTGACCGTGCCGGAGATCCCGGCCGGCGTGCCTTCGCTGCTGCTGCAGCGCCGTCCCGACATCGCCAGCGCCGAGCGGCGCGTGGCGGTGGCCAACGAGCAGATCGGCATCGCGCGTTCGGCCTACTTCCCCGACATCGGCCTGAATGCGTCCTACGGCACGGCGGCGAGCCGGGTCAGCGATTTGTTCAACGTGTCGGCCGCGACCTGGTCCTTCGGCCTGTCGGCGGCCCAGACCCTGTTCGACGCCGGCGCCATTCGCGCCCGCGTGGACAGCGCGCGCGCCGCGCACGAACAGTCGGTGGCCAACTACCGCCAGACCGTACTGGTCGCCTTCGCCGACGTCGAAGACCAGCTGGCCGCCACCCGCGTCCTGGCCCAGCAGCAGGACCTGCGCCGCCAGGCCTCCGAAGCCGCCGACAAGGTCGAGCAGCAGGTGACGAACCGCTACCGCGCCGGCCAGGTGGGCTATTCCGACGTGGTGCAAGCCCAGGTCACCGCCCTGAACGCCCGCCGCTCCCTGGTGCAGGTGCAAGCCGACCGCCAGACCACCGCCATCGCCCTGATCCAGGCCCTCGGCGGCGGCTGGCACACCAACTGAAATTCGGGGTCAGAGCACAATTACCCCGAAATTCGGGGTCAGAGCACTTTTTTGGGAAATTTCTTGCAGGCGAGGTCCATCGCCGCCAAAGGGCAGACATGGCAGCATGATGCGCCGGAACAGTAGTTCTGAGCGTAGGATGTAATGTGCTCTGACCCCGAATTTTTCGGAAAATGTGCTCTGACCCCGAATTTATTGGGTGTCGTTGCGGCGGGCCCAGCGCTGGGCGAGGATGGCGCAGACCATCAGCTGGATCTGGTGGAACAGCATCAGGGGCAGGATCACCATGCCGAGCGCGCTCGGGGCGAACAGGACCTTCGCCATCGGCACGCCGCTGGCCAGGCTTTTCTTGGAGCCGCAGAAGACGATGGTGATTTCGTCTTCGCGGCCGAAGCCCAGGCGCCGGCTGGCCCAGGTGGCCAGGCCGAGGGCGATCGCCAGCATCGCGGCACATACCAGGCCGAGCGTCACCAGCGAGGACGGCGACAGCTTGTGCCACAGGCCCTCGTTGACCGATTCGCTGAAGGCGGTGTAGACCACCAGCAGGATCGAGCCCTGGTCGACGATCTTCAGCATCGGCTTCTTGCGGTCGACCCACGCGCCGATCCAGGGGCGCAGGAACTGGCCGGCCAGGAAGGGCAGCAGCAACTGTTCGACGATGGTGATCACGGCGTGCCAGGACGATCCACTGGCGGCGCCGCGCACGATCAGGGTGCTCACCAGCAGCGGCGTGATGAAGATGCCGGCGAAGTTCGAGGCCGAGGCGCTGCACACCGCCGCCGCCACGTTCCCGCGCGCCATCGAGGTGAAGGCGATCGACGATTGCACGGTCGAGGGCAGGGTACACAAAAACAGCACGCCGACGTAGAGCTCGGGCGTGAGCAGGTTGCCGGACAGCGGCTCGAGCGCCAGCCCCAGCAGCGGGAACATGACGAAGGTCGAGGCCAGCACCAGCAGGTGCAGGCGCCAGTGCGACAGGCCGGACACCAGCGCCTCGCGCGACAGCTTGGCGCCGTGCAGGAAGAACAGCAGGCCGATGGCCACCGTGGTGACGTCGCCCAGCACCACTGCGGTCCGGCCGGCGCAGGGCAGCACGCTGGCCAGGGCCACGGTGGCGAGCAGCATCAAGGTGAAATTGTCCAGCGACAGGCGGCGGAGCAGGGCGGAGAATCGATCGGTGAGTCGTTGCATGGTGAAAGGCGGTTACTGCGGTGTGGAACCCACCATTCTAGCCGTATCCAGGCCGATCCGCAGCGAGCCCCGGACCGGGCGGCGGAGACGCGTATTGACCCTCCAAGTCGACGTGGTTTTGTGTGACATAGTTATTTCCAGATATAAGCAGGACGGCTATACTCCCCGCTCGCTTTTTGTTTATCTGGGGTACAACTTGTTCAAAAACATCGTCCTGCCCGTCGCGATGATGGGGGTGATCGCCTCCGCCAGCGCCGACGAGGGTCAGTGGCAGCCGCACCAGCTGCCGCAGCTGAAATCCGAGCTCAAGCGCATCGGCATCACCATCCCGGCCGAGAAGCTGGCCGACCTGTCCAAGCACCCGATGAGCGCGATGGTCTCGCTGGGCGGCTGCTCGGCGTCCTTCGTCTCGCCGGACGGCCTGGTGGTCACCAACCACCACTGCGCCTACGGTGCGATCCAGCGCAACGCGACCCCTGAACACAATTACATCGTCAATGGCTTCCTGGCCAAGACCCGCGGCGAGGAGCTGGCGGGCGGTCCGAACACCCTGGTCTACGTGACCGAGAAGGTCGAGAACGTGACGGACCGCGTGCTGAAAGGCCTGGCGCCCAACCTGTCGGGCAAGGAGCGCCACGAGCAGGTGGCCAGCCGCATCAAGGCGCTTATCGCCGAATGCGAAAGTGACAAAGCGTATCGCTGCTCGGTCCCCGCCTTTCACCGCGGCGGCGAGTACTACCGCATCAAGCAGCTGATGATCCGCGACGTGCGCCTGGTGTACGCGCCGGCCGACGCGGTCGGCAACTTCGGCGGCGACATCGACAACTACGAATTCCCGCGCCAGGCCGGCGACTTCTCCTTCCTGCGCGCCTATGTCGGCAAGGATGGCCGCCCGGCCGATCCCTCGCCGGACAACGTGCCCTATAAGTCGAAGGACTTCCTGGTGGTCTCCGCCGAGGGCCTGAAGAACGGCGACCCGATCCTGCTGGCCGGCTACCCGGGCCGCACCAGCCGCTACAAGCTGCCGTCCGAGATCCGCTTCGCGCGCGAAGTCGATTATCCGGCCAAGGTGGCCTCGATCACGGCCGACCTGTCGGTGATCGCGGCGAGCACGGTGGGCAATCCGAACTACGACGTGCGCTACGCCAGCGTGGCCAAGAGCCTCAACAATGTGCTCAAGAAGACCCAGGGCCTGCTCGACGGCTTCGCGCGCAAGGACATCGCCGCCATCAAGGACGTGCAGGACGCCGAGCTGCGCAACTGGTACAAGCAGAACGGCAAGGGATCGAAGACGCTGCTGGCCGACCTCGACGCCGTCATCGCCACAGACATGGCGACCTCGCAGCAGGAAGCGGCATGGGCCGAAGCGACGCACAGCGACCTGCTCAAGAGCGCGCGCACCCTGTACCGCCTGGCGCTGGAACGCCAGAAGCCGGACGCCCAGCGCGAAGCGGGCTACCAGGAACGCGATCTTTCCTTCATCAAGGCGCGCCTGAACCGACTCGAACAGTCCTTCGTGGCGAGCGTGGACCAGGCCCGCTGGCAGGCCGCGCTGAGCCGCTACGCCAAGATCGACGCCAGGTCGCATCCGCAAGGCCTGGACGCGCTGCTGCCCAAGCAGGACGCGGTCGGCGCGATGTACAAGTCGACCGAGCTGGCCGACACCGCCAAGCGCCTGGCCTGGATCGGCAAGGATCCGGAAGCCTTCCGCAAGTCGGGCGACCCCTTCATCCAGCTGGCCGTGCGCCTGCGGGACACCGGCATGGCGCTGGAAGACCGCCGCAATGAAGTCGACGGCAACATGGAGCGCGTGATCCCGCAGTACATGGAAGCCGTGATCGCCTGGAAGAAATCGCAGGGCAAGCCAGTCTACCCGGACGCCAACTCGACGCTGCGCGTCACCTACGGCACCGTGGCGCCGTACAGCCCGCGCGACGGCCTGGTCAAGGGTCCGTTCACGACCGTGCAGGGCATCGTCGAAAAGGCCACCAGCAAGGAGCCCTTCAACGCGCCCTCGAACCTGCTGCAGGCGATCCGCGAGAAGCGCTGGGGCCAGTTCAAGGATCCGGTGCTGGGCACCGTGCCGGTGAACTTCCTGTCGAGCGCCGATACCACCGGCGGCAACTCGGGTTCGGCCGTGATGAACAAGCGCGGCGAACTGGTTGGCCTGAACTTCGATTCGACCTACGAATCGATCACCAAGGACTGGTACTTCGATCCGGTGATCACGCGCGCGATCCACGTCGACATCCGCTACATGCTGTGGGTGATGAAGGAAGTCGACCACGCCGACAACCTGCTCAAGGAAATGAGCATCAAGTATCCGAAGCAGTAAGCCAGGCACTCAGCGTCAAGCGATGCCGCCGACACCGCGCCGGGAGCGATCCCCGCGCGGTTTTTTTTCGCATCCGGCAGGCCCGGCTTGCGCAATCGTCCGGCGCCTTCCATAATCGCCGGCTGACCTCCATTGCCCACGCAGATGAACGACACCCTCGACCTGGCCGGCTTCGCCACGACTCCGCTGGAACTGATCTCCTTCGTGCTGTCGATCATGACGGTGGTACTGAACATCCGACGCAAGCACTGGGCCTGGCTGTTCGCGATCGTCTCCTCGGCCACGTATGCGGTCGTGTTCTTCGGCGCGCGCCTGTACGGCGACGCCGGCCTGCAGGGCGTGTTCATCGTGGCCGCCTTCTGGGGCTGGTACCAGTGGCTGCGCGGCGGCGACGGCGCGCCGCTGGTGGTGACGCGCCTGCGGCCCGTGGACTGGGCCTGGTCTCTCGCCGGCTGGGCGCTCGGCTATGTGCTGCTGTCGTCCTTCCTGAAGCACTTCACCGACACCGACGTGCCGCACCTGGACGCCTTCCTCACCGCCGGCAGCCTGCTCGGCACCCTGCTCACGGCGCAGAAGAAGGTCGAGAGCTGGCATACCTGGATCGTGGTGGACATCGTCTACATCGGCCTGTACCTGCACAAGTCGCTGTACCTGACGGCGGTGCTGTACGCGCTGTTCGTGGTGCTGGCCGTGGTCGGCCTGCGCACCTGGAGCGCGGCGGCGAAGGCGGGCGCGCGATGACGGCGGGAGCGGCGCCGGTGATGCGCATCGCCATCCTCGGCGCCGAGTCGACCGGCAAGTCGACCCTGGCCCAGGCGCTGGCCGCGCGCCACGATACCGTCTGGGTGCCGGAATACCTGCGCGAGTTCGTCGATACCGAGCAGCGCGTGCCGCATGAGGAAGACCAGCTCGGCATCGCACGCACCCAGCTGGCGCGCGAGCAGGCCTTGCTGCCGCGGGCGCGGCGCCTGCTGGTCTGCGACACGGCGCCGCTGCTGACGGCCGTGTACAGCCGCATCTACTGGGGACGGGTGCCGCCGGCGCTGCTGGCGCTGGAGGCGGAGCACGACTATGCGCTGACTTTTGTCGCGGACATCGACCTGCCGTGGGTGCCGGACGGCTTGCAGCGCGAATCGGAAACGGTACGGCGGCGCGTGCACGCCTGCCTGCTGGAGGTATTGGCGGAGCACGGCGTCGCGTTCACGCTCTTGAACGGCGACCTGGCGCAGCGGGTGCGCCAGGTGGAAGACGCGATCGGTCCGCCGTCGTGAACCCGGTTTGATTCAGGTGTTGCCGCAAGGCCGGGAACTTGGGCCCCTGCCTTCGCAGGGGCGACGGTTTTTCGGATCCGGGCCCAAGACGCCGGGATGGTCCATCCGGTGACGCTGCAACGACACCTGGCTCCTGCGCAGGCAGGAGCCCAAGTGCGAAGCGCAGTTCCTGCGCCTCAGTCCCTGCGCCTTAGAAGTCCACCGTCGCCGACATCCGGAAGGTACGCGGGGCGCCGGCCAGCAGGTAGCCGCCGAGCGCCGGCGTGACGTCGCGCCAGTAGAACTTGTCGAACAGGTTTTCCGCGCGGGCGCGCAGGGTGACGCTGTTCGATCCCAGCTTCATGCCATAGGACGCACCCAGGCCGAACACGTGGTAGTCGGAGACGAACACGCGGTTCTCGACGTCGAAGGCCTTCTTGCCCGAATACTGCCAGGTGCCGTCGATCTTCAGGCCTGGCAGCTGCGGCACGCTGTAGGCAAGCCAGGCGGTCGACTTGAAGGCCGGGACGTCGGTGACGCGCTTGCCGTCGATGCTGGCCTGGCCGGTGCCGGTCTGGCGCGTGTTCAGGCCCATCAGCGAGACGCTCCAGTCCAGGTCGCGCGTGGCCTTGCCCTGGGCTGCCAGCTCGATGCCGCGGTGGGTCTGCTCGCCGCGGCGCACATAGACATTGGCGGCGTCGGTGTATTCCAGGCCCTGGCGGATCTGGAACAGCGCCGCCGACAGTTCGAGCGCATTGCCGATCGAGGCCTTGGCGCCGAGTTCCACCTGGCGCGAACGCTGCGGCGCCAGCATCTGGTTCTGGTTTTCGGTTTCCATCGGTGCGATGCCGCCGTTCTGCAGGCCGTGGCTGAAGGACGCGTACACATTCCACGCGCGCGCCGGGCTGTAGACCACGGCCACCTGCGGCAGCGTGAAGGCGTGTTCGCTGCCGACCCAGCTTGCCGTGTCGCCGACGTATTCGTCGCGCTTGATCTTCACATGGCGCACCCCGCCGTGCAGGGTGAACTGGTCCGACAGCCTGACGATGTCCTGGGCGAACAGCGCGCGTTCCTGGTCGCTGCGGCGCTCGAAGACCGGGCCGGTGACGCGGTCGGCGGACACGCTCGGCGTGACCAGCGGATGCCAGATATTACTGTAGCCGACGTAGTCGTACACATAGTCGCCGAAACTGTCGTGGCGCTCCGAATACGAGCCGCCGAGCGTCAGCGTGTGCCTGAGGGCGCCGGTGGCGAAGCGGCCCTGCAACTGGGCCTGCACGCCGAACGGGGACTTGCGCTCGCCGACGCTCTGGTAGTCATACACGTCGTAGTCACCGTTCGAGCAGAAGCCCGGATAGTAGCCATCGCCCTCGTTGCTGCAGCCGTAGGGGAAGGCGGTGTAGTCGTCGCGCTTGAACCAGTGCTTGTTGGCGGCCACGCTGGCAGTCCATTCGGGCGCCAGCTTGTATTCGAAGCGCAGGCCGAGGTTGCTGTCCTTGGTGGTGACGGGGCGGGTCCATGGCTGGTCGTTCAGCAGCATCCTGGCCGACACGCCGGTCGGCAGCAGCTCGTTGCGGATCAGCTGGAAGCCGGGCGCGGTGATCTGGGCCTTGCGCTGGTAATCCATATCGACCTGCAGCAGGGCGTCCGGCGAGATCTGCCAGTCGAAAGCGCCCGATACGAACTGGCGCTCGCCGTTGGCGCCGCGCACATAGGAGTGCAGGTCGGCGGCGGCGGCGTTGATGCGGTAGCCGAAGCGGCGGTCCTCGAAGCGCCCGCCCAGGTCGAGCGCGCCGTACAGCGTGCCGCGCTCGCTGACCTCGGCCACGGCCGAACGGAGCGGCGTATTCGTCGGGCGCTTCGTCACGTAGTTGACGATGCCGCCCGGCGCGGCGATGCCGGCGCTGAGGCCGGCCAGGCCCTTCAGGATCTCGATGCGTTCCTTGTTCTCCAGCGGGATCTGGCTGTCGCCGGGAATCGCGAAGCCGTCCTTGCGGTAGCTGTAGTTGTTATCCAGGGTGAAGCCGCGGATCGAGAACTGCTCGGCATAGCCGACCGCGTTGTAGGCGTCGCTGACCGAGGCGTCGAAGCGCACCGCCTCGGTGGCCGAGCGGATCGACAGGTCCTGCATCTGGGTGCGGCCGATGGCGGTGATCGAGGCCGGCGTGTCGAACAGGGCGGATTCGCCAAAGCCGCCGACGCTGGCGCGGTCGGTGGCGATGAAGCGGTTGCCGGTGACGACGACCTCGGCGACGTTCGCCGGGCTGTCCGCCGCGTCCTGGGTTTGCGCCTGCGCGGAAAAGGCTTGCAGCAGGGCGCAGGCCAGGACGGGGTACTTGGGTTTCAGGTTCATTGTGTGCTCGCTTCGCGCGCCGGCATGGGCACGCTGCTTTTTTATAAAAGCCGGAGCCAACGGGGGGAAGGGCAAACAAGGAGTGGAACTGCGTTGCGCTTTCCTTCGCTGGCATTATCCAGATCAGGTACGAAGGGTATCTCTCACCCGGAAGCAAGCTTCCAGGACCCCTAGCGAAGGCGCGAGTGTATCACATAGGGGTCAGAGCCCGGTGTTGCTTTTACAAGGGCTCTGACCCCGGTGTTCATACGCGGCGTATCAGGAAACCGCCTACGCCGGCTCCAGCTGCACATGCGCCTCCTCGACCACCACCGGCGCATGCAGCAAATGCCGCGCCAGCACGCAGCGCGCCGATTCGCCGATCAGGCGCCAGTGCTCGCGGCGCTGGGCGGCGCGCTTGCGGTGCTTGGACGGCATTTCCGACAGGGGCTTGACGTAGAAGGGCAGCGGGATCACGTAGCCATCGTGGCCCGGTATTTCTTCGCCGCCGAGGATCTTCCAGAAACCGTCGTAGGCATTGGCGAAGTGTTTTTCGGGATCGGGATCGTAGGCGATGTGGGCTTCGCTGCGGATCGCCACCACCCGGTCGATGCCGACGGCCTGGGCGATGCCCTGCATCGCGGCGAAGCAGAAGAAGCTCGGCGAGTTGTTCGGGAAGGCCTGTTCGAAGGCCTCGAAGGCGGCGCCGGAATCGACCCAGCGGCCCTGGTTGCGCGCGATGAAGGGCACGACCGGCAGGGCGACGCCGACCATGCCGCCTTCGAGCCAGCTGAAGGACAGGCGGTGCAGGCATTTGCCGTCGGCGACCAGGGCCACCGTGAGGTCGCCTTCGGCATTGCTGCGCGAGGCCATTTCCAGGCAAATCTTGAAGCTGCTGCCGTCCGCCTCGTGCTGCCACAGGGGCAGGCAGCGCTCGCCATAGACGGCTTGCTGGTAGGCCGCGCCGAAGGTGGTTTCGTCGAAGCGGTAGTGGCTCAGGACGGCGCGCACGCGCTGGCTCGCGCTCAGGCCCTTCATGAGATAGGCGCGGTGGCTCAGGTGATGGAAGGGATCGTCGTTGGCGGCCGCCGCCAGGTGCTTGCGGTACACGCCGAGTTCGCACAGCGCGCGGTGGTCGCGGTACCAGGCCAGCACGCGCAGGCTGCGCAGGACGCCCAGGATCCAGGAGGTAAAACCGGTTTGGCCGCGGCGGGCCATCCAGTGACGGGTGAGGTGAGCGAAAATCATGGCGCGCTCCGGAATACGTTATCGATCGGTCTGTCTTGTTGCACCGGTGTTGGCCGGACATTTTGACTGCTTAATGGAAATAATTCATGCGGCAATCAAGATCGGAGACGTCGATAAAGTTTCCCCAGTTTCGTCTTTGTTGTGAACATGTCTCTAGTTGTTGATATTTTGTTAGGTATGTTGCCAGAAGCAAGACTAGCACGATTGCCGCGCCAAATATCGAAATCATCATGAATAATTGAGTCAGACCGAACAAGATGAGGAGGGCGTAGCGATGTATGAACTTTTTTATTGGCCCACGATACAAGGCAGGGGGGAGTTCGTGCGGCTGGCACTGGAGGAGGCGGGCGTCGGCTACGTCGACGTGGCGCGCGAGCCGGGCGGCATGGCGCGCATGATCGCCGCCATGGACGGCGCCGACCAGCCGTCCTACGCGCCGCCCTTCCTGAAGGCGGACGGCCGCCATATCGGCCAGACCGCCAACATCCTGCTGTTCCTGGGCCAGCGCCATGGCCTGGCGCCGCAGGACGAGGAAGGGCGGCTGTGGGTGAACCAGATCCAGCTGACCATCGCCGACATGGTGGCCGAGACCCACGACTGCCACCACCCGGTGGCCAGTTCCCTGTATTTCGAGGACCAGCGTCCGGAAGCGCGGCGCCGCGCCGCCGATTTCCTCGAGACCCGGATCCCGAAGTTCTTCGACTGGTTCGAGGGCCTGCTGGCGCGCCCGGAGCCGAAGGATTATCTGCTGGGCGCGCAACTGAGCTACGCCGACCTTTCCCTGTTCCAGCTGGTCGAGGGCCTGCGCTACGCCTTCCCGAAGGCGCTGGCGCACATCGACGCCAATTATCCGCTGCTGGGCGCGCTGCGCGAGCGGGTGGCGGCGCGTCCGCGCATCGCGGCCTACCTGGCCTCGAAGCGGCGCCTTCCCTTCAACGAGGAAGGCATCTTCCGCCATTATCCCGAGCTGGACCGCGCGGGCCCGGGAGGAGATTGACACCTCAGTGCATTGCGACCGCGGCGCCGGCCGGCGCCTTCGCCGCCACGCCGTCGCGGCGGTCGAGGCGGCCGGCGAGGGTGGTCAGCAGGAAGGCGCCGACGACGACCAGGGCGCCGATCCAGGGCGTGGCCATCAGGCCGATGCGCTCGACGACCAGGCCGCCGCCCCAGGCGCCCAGCGCGATGCCGACGTTGAAGGCGGCGATGTTCAGGCCCGAAGCCACGTCCACCGCGCCGGGCGCGTCATGCTCGGCGCGGCGCACCACGTACACCTGCAGGCCGGGCACGTTGCCGAAGGCGACGGCGCCCCAGGCCAGCACGGTCACCAGCACCGCGACCTTGTTCCCGGCCGTGAACGCGAGCACGAACAGCACCGCGGCCAGCAGCGCGAACACGATCTGCAGCGCGCGGATCGGACCCTTGCGGTCGGCCAGCTTGCCGCCCCAGATATTGCCGAAGGCGACCGAGACACCGTACACCAGCATCACCAGTCCGACCGCGCCACTGGAAAAGCCCGACACCTGTTCGAGGATCGGCGCCAGGTAGGTAAAGGCGACGAAGGTGCCGCCGTAGCCGAGCGTGGTCATGGCGTAGACCAGCAGCAGGCGCGGTTTCTTCAGTACCGACAGCTGCACCGGCAGGCTGGAAGGCGCGCTGCCGGCGATGTTGGCCGGCACCAGCAGGGCGATGCCGGCAAAGGCGACCACGCCCAGCAGGGCCACGGCCAGGAAGGTCATCTGCCAGCCGAAGTGCTGGCCGATGAAGGTCCCGAGCGGCACGCCGGTGACCAGGGCCACGGTCAGGCCGCTGAACATCAGGGCGATCGCACTGGCCGCTTTTTCCTTCGGCACCAGGCCGGTGGCGATGGTCGAGCCGATCGAGAAGAACACGCCGTGGGCCAGGCCGGTCAGCACGCGCGCGGCCATCAGCGCGGCGTAGCCGGGCGCCATCCAGGCGGTCAGGTTCCCGGCGGTGAACAGCAGCATCAGTCCGAGCAGCAGCAGCTTGCGCGGCACGCGGCCGGTGAGGGCGGTCAGCACCGGTGCGCCGATGGCGACGCCGAGTGCGTACAGGCTGACCAGCAGGCCGGCCGAGGGCACCGACACCTGCAGGTTGGCGGCGATGGTGGGGATCAGGCCGACGATCACGAATTCCGTCGTGCCGATGGCGAAGGCGCTCAGCGTGAGCGCCCAGAGTGCGAGTGGCATGGTGTGTTCTCCTTGTTGGAATGCCTCGATGGGATGCGGCATTGTGGGCGTCGCCGGCGCGGAGAAAAACCCGCATCCCTACAATAGACTTTTGACCTGGGTGCAAGAATGCCCGGGTCGCGTTGCTGGTTGTCCCGGGCCCGGGCATCGGGTAGGATCGTCCGATCCCACGATCCGAAGAGACTCCATGACCCGACGCCGCCAGTTCCTGATCAAGACCAGCCTGCTCGCGGCAGGCAGCGCCGGCGCCCATGCGCCGGCCCAGGACGACACCGCCACCACGCCCGGGGTGCCCACCCCCGGCGCACCGCCGACCTTCGGCGCCACGCCGGGCTTCGGTCCGCAGCCCACGCCGGCTACCTTCGCCGAGGCCGAGAAGCTGATGCAGGTGACCATGAGTTCGACGCAGCGGCGCATGGCCGCAGGCAGCTGGCGGGTGTCGCTGGCCTCGACGATGGAGCGGCGCAGCGGCCCGCGCAGGGTGGCCTTGGCGCCGGAACTGGCCCCGGCCAGCGTCTGGGATCCGGCCACGGTGGCGCCGGGCGGCGCCGGCCCGGCGCGCGCGCGCTTCGTGCGCAGCCGCGCCGCCGCCGCTCCCTTGCCGGCCAGCGACGAGGACATCGCGCACGCCCCGGTGACCCGGCTGGCGCGCTGGATCGAGGCGCGCCAGCTGAGCTCCGAGCGCCTGACCCGCATCTACATCGAACGCATCCGCCGGTTTGACGCGCGCCTGCGCAGCGTGATCACGCTGGCCGGGGAGCACGCGCTGGCCCGGGCGCGCCTGGCCGACCGCGAGATCGGCGCCGGCAAGTACCGCGGGCCGCTGCACGGCATCCCCTACGGCGTGAAGGACCTGCTCGATACCGCCGGCATCGCCACCACTTGGGGCGCAGAACCTTTCCGTGAGCGCGTACCCAGGACCGATGCCCACGTGGTGCAGCGCCTGGACGCCGCCGGCGCGGTGCTGCTGGCCAAGCTGAGCCTGGGCGCGCTGGCGCTCAACGATATCTGGTTCGGCGGCCAGACCATGAATCCTTGGCTGCCGGAAGAGGGCGCGTCCGGCTCCAGCGCCGGTCCGGGCGCGGCGACGGCGGCCGGCCTGGTCGGCTTTTCGATCGGCAGCGAGACCGGCGGCAGCATCGTCAGCCCGTCGATGCGCTGCGGCGTGACCGGCCTGCGTCCGACCTACGGCCGGGTGGGCCGCAGCGGCGCCATGACCCTGTGCTGGTCGCTGGATAAGCTGGGGCCGATGACGCGCGGCGTCGAGGATGCGATGCTGGTGCTGCAGGCGATTTCCGGCGTCGATGCCGGCGACGCCGCCAGCCGCCCGGCCAGGCTGGACTTCGACGCCGGCGCCGGCGTGGCCGGCCTGAAGGTCGGCTACTTCCCGGACTGGATGAACGAAAGCCCGGCCACCGAGGTCGATCGCGCGGCCCTGGCGGCGCTGCAGAAGCTGGGCTGCAAGGCGGTCCCGGTGTCGCTGCCGGACTGGCCGCACCAGTCGCTCAACACGGTGCTGTTCGCGGAAGCCGCGGCCTCGTTCGAGGAGATCACGCTGGACGGGCGGGTCGACCAGCTGGCGATGCAGGTGCCGGACGCCTGGCCGAACCTGTTCCGCGAAGCGCGTTTTCTCTCGGCCGTCGATTTCGTCCAGGCCGACCGCCTGCGCCGCAAGTTCGCGCTCGAGATGGCGCGCATCATGCGCGAGGTCGACCTGCTGCTGGTGCCTTCGCTGCGCGACGAGATGCTGACGATCTCGAACAACACCGGCCATCCTTCGCTGACGGTACGCACCGGTTTCGTGACGGTGGCGCAGGCGCGCAGCGACTGGGCGCCCGACCCGACCCGGCCCTTGCCGGCGTTTTCGCCGCCGCGGCGGGTGCCGCACGGGGTGACCTTGATCGGGCGCTTGTTCGACGAGGGCACGATCGGCAGGGTGGGGATGGCATTGGAGCGTGTGTCGAACGTGGCCGCGGAGCGTCCGCCGGGGTTCTGAACGGGGCGGCCACCAGGCCGCCGCACCACCGAGCCGGCCGCGTCAAGCGGCACGGCGTGCAGCTTCGCGCCCGGCGCACTATCATTGTCAGCCCGCCGACTCGACCAGGAAACCGCCATGTCCAGCACCGCTCCGACCACCACCAGCGCGATCGATCCCGCCGCCATCCTGCGCATCGCCGCCTTCTCCGACGGCGACGTCGGCGGCAACCCGGCCGGGGTCTGGATCGGCGCCGCGCTGCCGCCGGCCGCCGAGATGCAGCGCCTGGCGCATGCGGTGGGATTCTCGGAAACCGCCTTCGCCGCGCCCGAGGGCGAGGCCTGGCGCGTACGCTATTTTTCGCCCGCCGCCGAGGTGCCCTTCTGCGGCCACGCCACCATCGCGCTGGGGGCGGCGCTGGCGCGCCTGCACGGCGAGGGCCGTTACGCGCTCGTGCTCGAGCAGGCCACGATCAGCGTCGAGGGCCGCCACGACGGCGCGCGCGTGGCCGCCGCGCTGCAGTCGCCGCCGACCTGGAGCCGCCCGGCCGACGCCGGCCTGGTGCAGGAGGCGCTGGCGCTGTTCGGCTACCGCGCGGCCGATCTCGACGCGCGCATCGCACCCGGCCTGGCCCATGCCGGCGCCGACCACCTGGTGCTGGCCCTGTCCAGCCGCGCACTGCTGGCGGCGATGCGCTACGAACTGGAGGCGGGCAGGAAGCTGATGGCGCAGCATGCGCTGACCACGATCGTGCTGGCCTGGGCCGAGACGCCGTCGCTGTTCCATACCCGTAACCCGTTTGCCATCGGGGGCGTCTATGAAGACCCGGCCACCGGCGCCGGTACCGCCGCCCTGGCCGGCTACCTGCGCGATCTCGGCTGGCCGCACGGCGGCGCCATCGATGTGGTGCAGGGAGAGGACATGGGGATGCGCTCGCGCCTGCATGCGGAGATGGGATCGCAGCTTGGCGAATCGATACGGGTCGCGGGAACGGCGCGCTTCATGACGTGATCTGTCGCGAAATGCTGTTAAGCAACGAATTGAGGGCAAAAGACATGTCTGCTCGTCAATTAAAAAAACACCTTGGTTCCTGATAATAGTCAATGTCTCTTTCACACGTTGACCCTCTCAAAACCAAGGAGTAGCACCATGGAACTGCGTCCCACAGCCGAGCGAAACGGTTCGGTGCCTGCCATCCAGCTGACGGACCGCATCACCCCCGAGATCAAGACCGAACGCCTGCCGTTCACCGTCCGCAAGGTGGAGAGCGAGGCCGACTTGCGCAAGGCGATCAAGGTGCGCCAGGCCGCCTATGCGCGCCATGTGCCGGAATTCGCCCGCAGCCTGGCGCTCCCCGAGGAGGCCGACCTGGACGGCGACAGCATCGTGCTGCTGGCCGAATCCAAGCTCGACGGCGCGCCGCTGGGCAGCACGCGCATCCGCTCCAACCTGCATCGTCCGCTCGACATGGAAGACTCGCTGGTGCTGCCGGACTGGCTGCAGGGCCAGCGCCTGGTCGAGGCGACCCGCCTCGGCGTGGACGAGGGCAGGGTCGGTCGCATGGTCAAGATGGCGCTGATCAAGGCCTGCTTCATGTACTGCCGCCAGCACGAGATCGACTGGTCGGTGGCCACCGCGCGCACCGGCGTCGACCGCCAGTACGAGCAGCTGATGTTCGTCGACGTGTTCCCGGGCGAGCCGGCGATTCCGCTGCACCACGTCGGCAACCTGCCGCACCGCGTGCTGGCCTTCGAGATCGAGACCTTCGAGGAGCGCTGGTCGAACGCGCGCCACCCGCTGCTGAACTTCTTCTTCTACACGCACCACCCGGACATCGACATCGGCACGCGCGCGCCGCAGCGACCGGCGATGCCGCAACATCGTCCGGCCCCCATGCCGCAGGCGCCCTTGTTTTCGTTCGCGGCCGCCTGACATATTTATTGCATGACGGCATTACATTAACGCGGTATCCTTGCGGATAAAGGCAGGCCGTCCCTGCACGCCCCGATCCGCCTGCCCGTTTCGCCCAGATACCCGTCCATGCCAAATGCCTCGCCACCGTCTCGTCTCTCCTTGTTCCACCTGGCGCATGCCGGGATGGAAGCGGTGCTGCGGCTGTTCGCGTATTACCTGATTCCGGTCATCATCGGCGTCATTTCGGTGATCGCACTGTTGTTTTGGCACAACCAGTACAGTGCGAGCCAGGACATCGGCCTGAAGATCCAGGTGCTGGTCCCGGAGCAGAGTCCGAGCGTGGACACGCCGGGGGCGGCCCAGGCCGCGCTGCGCCAGCGCCCGCCGCTCGACAACTACGACACCAAGCTGTCCGAAGCGCCGATCTGGTTCAGTTTCAATCCCGCGCGCCGCAGCCCCGGGGACGTCATCGAATTCCCTTCGCGCCACGCGGTCGGCGTCGATTGCTGGGATGGCGCCACGCTGCGCCAGCTCGGCGCCGCCACGCGCGCCGCCAGCAGCGGCGGCATCGACACCAGCAAGGCCGGCTTCGCGCTGTACCAGCAGGCGCTGCCGGCGCAGGTGGTCTGCCGCGCCGGCTTCGTCGGCCCGGCGCGCCTGGCGGTGCGCCAGTGGACCGACCGCGAATACGAGCTCGCCGTCGAGCAGTACCACCGCAAGTCCGGCCTGCTCGATGGCGGCATGATCGTGCTGGCGCTGTTCGTCGTGATCACCGCCCTGATCAACCGCCAGCGCCTGTACCTGCTGCTGGCCGGCTGGCTGATCCTGAATTTGCGCATCGGCGCGCTGTCGGCCGGGTGGGACATCCAGTGGCTGGGCCAGGAAGTGCCGGCCAGCTGGCTGCTGCCGCTGCGCGCCGTCACCATCGCGCTGTACGGCATCTCGACCCTGACCCTGTACCAGGCGCTGCTGCACGAGCACCTGGCCCAGACCCGCTACCTGGTGCCGATGCGCGTGATGCAGTGGCTGTGCCTGCCGATGCTGGCGGCCGCGGTGCTGCTGCCTTACCACACCTTCCTGCCGATGCTGTGGGTGATCCTGGTGTGCTGCTTCTCGATCATGACGATCGGCCTGCTGAAGGTGATCGTGGTGACCTCGAACCGCGCCGCTTCCTGGTTCGCGGCCTCGTTCGCGGTGACCTTCCTGGCCTCGCTGGCCGAGGTGGTCTCGGCGGCGCTCGGGATGCGCGAAGTGATCGGCGTGATCAACAGCGTCACCGCGGCGCTGGCGTCCAGCCTGCTCGCCTCGCTCGCCGTGGCCGAGCAGATGCGCATGGAAACCGAAAAGCGCATGGAAGCCCAGGAAAAGCTGGAGCATGCCTACGAAGCCATGCCGGTCGGCCTGTTCACGCTCGATATGTACGGCCACTTCCTGAGCGCCAACCCGGCCATGCTCAAGATGCTCGGCGTCGACGCCATCAAGCCGGGGCGCACGGCCTGGAAGCAGTTCTACGCCGAGAACCTGTGGATCGAACTGCACGAGCAGGTGCACGTGCAGAGCGAGGCCGAGATGCAGATCGCCAGCCGCGACGGTTTTCATCGCTACATGGTCAGCGCCACCCTGGCGCGCGGCCGCATCGAGGGCGTGCTGCAGGACGTGACCGAGCGCTACAAGGCCACCGAGCAGCTGCGCTTCATGGCCGACAACGACCCGCTGACCAAGGTCTTCAACCGGCGCGGCATCGAGAAGGCTTTCGACGGCATCGAGCGCAACACGCCGCTGACGCTGGCCTACATCGATCTCGACCGCTTCAAGCTGATCAACGACCTGTTCGGCCATGGCGCCGGCGACGAAGTGCTCAAGCAGGTGTGCGAGCGCATGGAGAGCATGCTGGGCGGCGGCCAGAAGATCGGCCGCGTGGGCGGCGACGAATTCGTGATCGTGATGCCCGACACCACCATCCCGCTGGCGACCCTGATCTGCCGCGGCATCGTCGACCGCATCGGCGGCACGCCGTTCCGCGTCGGCGACAAGGCCTTCCACGTGCGCGGCTCCTGCGGCCTGATCGAGGTGGCGCCGGCGATGGCGATGAAGGACGCGGTATCGACCGCCGACCGCGCCTGCCGCGAAGCCAAGGACGGCCACAGCGACGGCCTGGTGGTGTATGACGGCGGATCGAGCGCCTTCGCCGAGCGCGAGAGCGAATTGAACCTGGTGGCGCGCCTGTCCGGCCCCAACGCCACCGAAGGCATGTTCCTGGAAATGCAGCCGATCATGTCACTCAGCGCGCCGCACGAATCGCTGAACTTCGAGGTGCTGCTGCGCATGCGCGAGGCCGACGGCCGCGTGATGGCGGCCGGCCCGCTGATCGCCGCCGCCGAAAAGAGCGGACGCGCCGGCGTGATCGACCGCTGGGTGCTGTCCACCACCCTGCTCTGGATCGAGGACAACGTCGAGGCGCTGACGAATACCCGTTTCGTCTGCATGAACCTGTCGGGCGCCTCGCTCAACGACGAGCGCTTCGTGCAGGACACGCTGGAAATCCTGGCGCGCCACGAGCACGTGGCAGCGCGCCTGTGCGTCGAGATCACCGAGAGCGTCGCCTTGCACGACCTGGACAACACGCGCCGCTTCATCGACGAGGTGCGCAACTTCGGCGTGAAGGTGGCGCTGGACGACTTCGGCGCCGGCTACACCTCGTTCTCCTACCTGAAGGAGCTGCCGGCCGACGTGCTCAAGATCGACGGCAGCTTCATCGTCAACATCAACGCCCATCCGGCCAACGTCGCCATCGTCGAGGCGATCGTCAACCTGGCCGCCAACCTGGGCATGCGCACCATCGCCGAGTGGGCCGAGGATGCGGACACCATCCGCACCCTGGCCGAGATCGGCGTCGACTACGTGCAGGGTTATGCGATCGCGCGTTCGCAGCCGCCGGAAAAGCTGCTGGCGGCGAGTTCCTCGGCCAGCTTCATCAAGTCGGAAGAGGTACTGCACCTGGTGCGCATGCTGGGCACGCCGGCCAACGAGCCGGAACTGCCGGCGTTCGATACCCTGCGCGACCTTCACTGATTCAAGGCAGGGCGGCCAGCTTGTGGCGCGGCGTTTCCTGCATGAGCTGGATGCGCCGCGCTTCCTTCAGGGTGGCGATGTCGCCTGCCAGCGCGGCCGGACGGTCGGCGCCGGAGCGCTTCCACGCCGCGTGGCGCAGGTCGGCGGCCGGCAGCACGTAGCGCTGCGGCGCCGGCGCGGCGGCCGGCAGGTCGGGGCCGGACGAACCGGTGGCGCCGGCGGCGCCCGAGCCGCCATAGGCCTGGCTGCCATCCTGCTCCAGGCGCTGGGCGGACGAACCCGATTCGCAGGGACGGTCGGTCAGGGTCACGCGCCCGGCCGGGTCGACGCACTTGAGGATGTCGGCGGCGCCGGCCACCCCCGGTGCGGCCAGCAGCGCGGCGGCGAGCAGGCCTGGCAGACAGAATAATGGCTTCATGCGGATCTCCTTGGGTTGAGACCATGCTGCGCCCGCCGCGCCCGGCGTTCTGTACGTTGCCACACCCTGGGGACGTTCAATGGTGATTGCCGGACCAGGCTTACACGACGGCGCGGCGTCGTTCACCGCGCGCGGGCCTTGATGCCGCCGCAGCCGTCCCTATCTGGGAATCGAGTTGTTCCTCTAGTGTTGATCGCACTAGTTCTCCGTCTCCTCCAGGTGCGAGCCTGGATTTGCCGCCCGGCGCAGTGCCGCACGGGCGGCTTTTCTTTGTTGATTACAAACAGATAACTGCAAGGCTACAATGAAGGTTTTTAAGCCTTCCCTCAATGTACGCCTTCCGTTCCCGCATCGGCGCGCTTGCAGCGTTGGCCCTCGGCGCCGCGTGCGTGCCGGCCGGCGCCGCCGGCACCCGCTTCAGTCCGATCGACCTGCATCACAGCAGCTGGACGGCAAAGGACGGCGCGCCGTCCTCGATCGTCTCGATGGTGCAGACGCCGGACCGCTGGCTGTGGCTGGCCTCGGAAAACGGCATCTGGCGTTTCGACGGCGTGCGCTTCGTGCGCTTCCGGCCGCCGGGCGACACCCTGCCGGCCAGCGGCTTCTGGAGCATGCGCCTGCTGCGCTCGGGCGCGCTGTGGATCGGCTATCGGGGCCGCGGCGCCAGCCTGTGGCAGCATGGACGCATGCGCAATTTCGGCGCGGCGCAAGGCTTGCCGGCGAGCGTGGTCCTCGACGTCGAGGAGGACGGCGCGGGCAGGACGTGGGCGGCCACGGCGGACGGCCTGTACCTGTTCGACGGCCGGCGCTGGGCGCCCGCGCCGGCGGCGATGCGCGCGCCGGGCAGCCTGTGCACGCTGCTGGCGGACCGCGCCGGCGTCATGTGGGCCCAATGCGAATCGGGTGCCCATGCGCTGGCGCCACGCGCGCCGGCGTTTACGGCGGTGCCGGGTCCTCCAGGTCTGGGGCGCCTGGCGCAGGATGGCGATGGCATCGTCTGGAGCGTGGGCAATGCGCGCGGCGACGTCATGGCGCTCGGCACCGCAGGGCGCAGTCGTCCCGCTCCGGCGTGGCCGCGCCCGCGCATCGGCGGCGGTACCGTGCTGTTCGAGCGCGACGGCAAGCACGTTTGGGTGAGCCGCGCCGACGGCGTGATGCGCGCCGGACCGGATGGCGGCGACGAGGTATTCGGCATTGCCCAGGGGCTGAGCGGCAGCATGCCGAACTGCCTGCTGCAGGACGTCGAGGGCAATGTCTGGGTCGGCACCGAAAATGGACTGGACCGGTTCCGTCCGACGCGCCTGGCCGGCGTCGCACTGCCGCAGATCTTCGTCGACAGCCCGGTCGTCGCCGCCGGCGCCGGCGGCGCCTTGTGGGTCGGCGGCGTACGCCTGGACCGGCCCGGCCTTGCGGCGTTCGCGGGCTTGCCGCTCGAGCGCGAGGACAGCGCCGTGCATGCGGTGGTTCCGGATGGCGCGGGCGGCGCCTGGCTCAGCGCCCACGATGGCGTCTGGCGCCTGCGCGGGGGAAGGCGCGAGCGCGTGCCGCTGCCGTCCGGCGCCGGGCCGCAGGACGTCTATGACCTGGCGCTCGATGCCGGGGGCGGCCTGTGGGCCAAGGTGCGCAAGCTCGGGCTGATGCGTTTCCACGAGGGCGTCTGGCAAGCACATGGCGGCTATCCGGCGCTGCAGGGCAGCAGTTTGCGCAGCATGCGCCGCGATGCACGTGGGCGCATGTGGTTCGGCTACGCCGACGGCAGCCTGCGCGTGCTCGAGGGCGCAAGCGTGCGCAGCTACGGGCCGCGCGAGGGACTGGCCCTGGGCCCGCTGATGCAGGTGGCCGAGCTGGCAGGCAGCATCTGGGTCAGCGGCGCCGACGGCGTCGCGCGCTTCGACGGTAGCCGCTTCCAGCCGCTGCTTGACGGCGCGGGCGAGCCGCTCGCCGGCGTGTCCGGCATGGTGGAAGGGGTGGGGAGCCTGTGGTTCAATGGCAGCGCCGGCATCGCCAACGTCGATGCGGCCGAACTGGCGCGCTTCGTGCGCGATCCGCGCCACCGGGTCGCGCTGCGCCGGCTCGACCACCGCGACGGCCTGCGCGGCGCCGCTTCCAGCATGTACAACTCCGCAGTCGCCGGCAGCGACGGCAAGCTGTGGTTCACGACCACCGCCGGGCTGTTCTGGCTGCGCCCCGGCACCGGCGCCAGCCGGCTCGCGCCGCCAGTCGAGATCCTGTCCATGCGCGCCGACGGCGCTATGCAGCCGCTGGAAGGCGGCGCGGTGCTGCCGGCCCGACCCGGCCGGGTCCAGCTCGACTATACCGCGCCGGGGCTGTCCATGCCCGAGCGCATGGGTTTCCAGTATCGCCTGGATGGCGTGGATCGCGGCTGGCAGGAAGGCGGGCCTGGGCGGACGGCCGAGTACACCGACCTGGCGCCGGGACCTTATACCTTCCGGGTCCGGGCAGTCAGCGAGGACGGTGTGTGGAGCGAGCGCGACGCCGTACTCGCCTTTTCCGTGGCGCCAGCGTTTTACCAGACCGCCTGGTTCCGGCTGCTGTGCGGCGCCGCGCTGGCCGCGGTCCTGTGGACCCTGTACCGCCGGCGCCTGGCGCGCGTGGCCCTGCTGGCCAGCGAACGCGCCGAGGCGCGCCTGCGCGAGCGCGAGCGCGTCGCGCGCGAACTGCACGACACCGTGCTGCAGACGGTGCAGGGACTGATGCTGCAGGTCGACGCGGCCAGGCAGGGACTGCCGCCCGACTCGCCGGTGCGCTGCAGCCTGGAACGCTCGCTGTCCCTGGCCGCCGCCGGCGTCGCGGAAGGCCGCGACAAGGTGCGCGGCCTGCGCGAAAGTGGCGAAGCGCAGCCCGAGCTGGCCGGCCACGTCTGCGCCACGGCCGGCGCCGCGGCGGCGCCCGGCCTGCGCCTGCATGTCGGCGTGCGCGGGCGCCAGCGCCGCCTGGCGCCGGAGGTGTTCGACGAACTGGCCGCGCTGGCGCGGGAAGCGCTGCGCAACGCCTTGCGGCATGCCGCTGCGTCGACGGTGTCGGTCGACGCGGACTACGGCGATGGCTGGTTTAGGCTGGAGGTCAGGGACGACGGCCGCGGCATCCCGCGGGACGTGCTGGACGCCGGCGCGCGCGCGGGCCACTGGGGCCTGGTCGGCATGCGCGAGCGCGCCGGCCGTATCGGCGCCGTGCTGGTGCTCGAGAGCGCGCCCGGCGCCGGTACCCGCGTGAAGGTGGAGCTCGCGGCCCGGCGCGCCTATGCGCGCGCGTGAGCCGGGCGGCGTTCCGGTTCCGGCGCCAGCGGCAGCGCGAACTGCAGCATCAGGCCGCCGCCTTCGCGGTTGCGCACCACCAGTTCGGCATTGTGGCGCGTGATCACGCGCTCGACGATCGCCAGGCCCAGGCCGGCGCCGTTGGCCTGGCCGCGCGCCGTGTCCAGGCGCGTGAAGGGGCGCAGCAGCTGCTGGATCTGGTCGTCGGGCACGCCGACGCCATGGTCGTTGATCTCGACCACGGCGCGCCGGCCATGGCCGGTCAGGCGCACCTGGCAGGCGATGTCGATCTGCGTGAGTTCCTCGCCCGGGGTCTTGCCGTAGCGGCGCGCGTTCTCGATGATGTTGTTGATCACGCGGCGCAGGTCGGTCGGGTTGCCCAGCACGTGGATGTCCGGATCGACGCTGCTGGCCGTGCGCACGTCGGGCAGGCGCTCGGCTTCGCGCGCGCAGTCTTCCAGCAGCTCGGACAGGTTCACCGGGGTAAAGGTCGCGCTCTCGGTGGGGCGGGCGAAGTCGAGGAACTGGGCGATGATGGCGTCCATCTGGGCGATGTCCGACTGCATGCCTTCGCGCGCCTCGGTCGACAGCTGGGCCATCTCGATTTCCAGCTGCATGCGCGCCAGCGGCGTGCGCAAATCGTGCGAGATGCCGGCCAGGATCACGGCGCGGTCCTTCTCGAGCTGCTGCAGGTCGTCGACCATCTGGTTGAAGCTGCGGTTGGCCTCGATGATCTCCTGCGAGCCTTTTTCGGGCAGCGGGGGCGGGCGCTTGCCCTGGGCCATGGCGCGCGCGGCCGCGGACAGGCGCGACAAGGGCAGGTTGACCAGGCTGGAAATCAGCGCCGCGCCCAGCAGCGACAGCGCGCCGACCACGCTGGCCCAGCCAACCCACTGCACGCGCGTCAGGCCGGCCAGGCGGTCGCGCTCGAGCATCAGCCAGTACTTGTCGCCGTCGATGTCGAAGCTGACCCAGAAGCCGGGCATCTCGTTCACGCGGCGCGAGAAGCGCGTGTCGGGTCCGAGCTTGGCGCGTACCAGCGCGGCGATCTCGGGCATGAGGGAATTCGCCGGCGGCGGCTCGACCTTGTCGTCCGGCTCCAGCGTGAGGATGCGGATGCCCTCGTTGGACACCAGCTCGAACAGCAGTTCCTTGCGCAGTTCCGGGGCCGAGTGGGTCAGCGCCGCCTTGGTGATGGTGACCACCGAGACCAGCAGTTCGGCGGTCTGCTCGACCTGCGGGCCGCGCTGGAACACATTGATCATGCCGATCCACGAGGCCATGGACAACGTGGTCAGCAGCGACAGCAGGAAGAAGGTGCGCCAGAACAGGCCGCTCCTGATCCAGCCGAACGGTCGTGGAACGCGGCGCGCATCGAGCCGCACCGAAGACATCGTGGGCACTAGCGCGGCTGTCCTTCAGGGATGAACACGTAGCCCAGGCCCCACACCGTCTGGATGTACAGCGGGCTGGAAGGGTCGGGTTCGATCAGCTTGCGCAGGCGCGAGATCTGCACGTCGAGCGAGCGGTCGAACACTTCGTACTCGCGGCCGCGCGCCAGTTCCATCAGCTTCTCGCGCGACAGCGGCTGGCGCGCGTGGCGCGCGAACACCTTGAGCACCGAGAATTCGCCGGTGGTGAGCGGCACGGTCTCGCCGTTCTTTTTCAGCGTGCGCGTGCCCAGGTCGAGCACGAAGTCGCCGAACTCGAAGGTCTGCGGGGTCTCGCTGGGTGCGCCGGGGATTTCGTCCGGGCCCTTGCGGCGCAGGACCGCGTTGATGCGCGCCACCAGCTCGCGCGGATTGAAGGGCTTGGGCAGGTAGTCGTCGGCGCCCATCTCGAGGCCGACGATGCGGTCGACGTCCTCGCCCTTGGCGGTCAGCATGATGATCGGGGTCTGGTCGCCGGCGCCGCGCAGGCGGCGGCAGATCGACAGGCCGTCCTCGCCGGGCAGCATCAGGTCGAGCACCAGCAGGTCGTAGCGCTCGCGCAGCCACAGCTTGTTCATGGCCGGCGCGCTTTCGGCCGTCACGACCTGGAAGCCCTGCTCGGTCAGGTAGCGGCGCAGCAGGTCGCGCAGGCGCACGTCGTCGTCGACCACCATGATCTTGGCAGCATGGCCGCCGTTCGCACCGGCGGCGTTGGCATTGGGGCTGGTTGCATTCATGTGTCAGTTCGAGTTTGTCAGATTAATGTCGCTATGGTAACTTCATATTGTCGAGCGAGCAGGGGTAAGCGCTGAGTCATTACATTGTGTTACAAACTTTACCCATTTCGCCTTATACCTCTTTAGGTTTCCACATACACTGGCTTCCATCGAATCACCACTGCCAACCAGATTGATCGTAACAGCTTATTCCCTTACATGGCATCACGGAAGAGGAACACCATGAACCCGTTCACCAAGCACCACGCAAAGACGAAGGCAGGCCGCCTGGCCAGCGCCGCAAGTCGCGCAGCGTTGACGTGCGTCCTGGTGCTCGGCGCGGGCGGCGCATTCGCGCAGCAGTATGGTGACCGCCGCGACGACCAGAATGTGGCGCAGCAGGGCATGCAGGAGGGCCAGCGTCCGCCGCGCTTCCACCTGCCTCCGCAAGACCGTGACCCGCGCCAGCGCGGCGACCGCGACGTCGACGATCGCCAGCAACAGGAGCAGTCGAAGCAGCGCGAGCGCCAGCGCCTGTCGCCCGACGAACGGCGCGACCTGCGCCGCCAGATCAACGAAGCGGGCAACGACCTGTATCCGCGGCGCCGCTAGTCTTTCATGGGCGCGCCGGGCTGCTTCGGCGCCGCCAGCGCGGCGGTTTGATAGATATCAAGTTGCCAATCAAAATTCTTCTGAAACAATTTAGTTGCCAAGCGTTTATTTAGTGGCGACAACGTGGTACGCTGCCTGTTCAGTCCGGGCCCAGCCCCTGCCGGGACCCAAGCCCCGGAAAGGGAGCATACCGTGTCCACAGAACCTCTCGCAGCGGCCCGTTTCAGTGCCGCCGCCGACCTCGAACATTGCATCGCCAAGCGCGCCGACGGCGTGTACGCCGATCCTGCCGTGCTGGGTACGACGCTGGCGGCGGCGGTCGACGGCGTGATCGGCGCCGGCTGCTATTTCGCCGGTCTCGACTACCCGATCCTGCTCAAGGCCTTGTATGGCCACGGCCCCGCGCTGCCGCTCGGTCCGGACGGCGTGCCGCTGGTGCGCATCGCCGCCGACATCCTGCCTTTCGACCCGGCGCGGCGCGCGCTGTACCGCCCGGTCAAGATCGGCGCCGGGCGCGCCGAATACTATTTCGAACCGGTCTTCGTGGCGGATCCCGCCGACCCTGGCGCGCCTGAGCGGCCGGCCAGCCTGGACGCCGACGAATTCGTCGCCGACCTGTGGGCCAAGGGCATCCGCTGCGGGATCGACCTGGCAGCCGTGCGCGCGGCCATCGCCGCGCCGCGCGCCGACCGCATCGTGGTGGCGCGCCGGATCGAACCGGTGGCGGGCGTGGACGCGCGCATCGTCGAGATCTCGGACGACATCCACCGCAGCGACGCCCCGCGCCAGCTCGCCAACGGACGCCTCGACCTGACCAGCTTCCAGAACCGCTTCCCGCAGATCCAGGCCGGCGTGCGCCTGCTGCAGAAGATCCCGCTCACGACCGGCGCCAGCGGCTTCGAGATGTCGGGGCGCGCGCTGCCCGCCACGCCGGGGCGCGACGTCGACCTGGCGCCGTACGCCGGTCCCGGCACCGCGATCGAACGCGGGCGCGACGGCGACTTCCTGGTCTCGACCCAGGCCGGCTTCCTGGCGGTGGACGCGAAGAGCAGCCGCCTCTCGGTCGGCGCCAAGATCGTCAGCCACGACGGCGTCAGCGCGAAAACCACCGGCAACCTGCAGCTCAGCGGCGACTACGAGGAATTCGGCGAGGTGCAGGAAATGCGCGTCATCGAAGGCGAGGGCATCACCGTGCACGGCGACGTCTACGGGCGCCTGGTGTCGCGCGGCGGCGCGGTGCTGCTGCATGCGAACCTGATGGGGGGCAGCATCGTCAACAAGCGCGGCGACATCCGCGTGGCCGGCACCGCATCCGGCGCCGTGCTGCAGGCCGAGGAGGGCGCGGTGCTGCTCGAGCGCGCCGAGAACTGCATCGTGTCGGGCACGCGCATCCGCATCGGCCACGCCGTCAATTGCGAGGTGATCGGCGACGAGGTCGAGGTCGGGATGGCCGAAGGCTGCGCGCTGGCCGGCCGCCGCGTAAGCATCGACGCCAGCATGCCGCGCAAGCAGAGCGAGATGCTGGTGGCGGTGCTGCGCCCGGACAATGGCCGCATCGACGCGGCGATCGCCGCGATCAAAGCGCGGGTGGACCAGTTCGGCGTGCTGGCGGCGCGCCACCGCGCCGACATCGACGCCATGACCGACAAGCCCGACCTGCGCCGCTACCTGATGCTGGCCGCGCGCGTGCGCCGCAAGGAGATCGCTTTTACGCCCGAGCAGGCGCGCCAGTTCCAGCGCATGGGCCAGGATGTGGCGCCGGCCTTGAAGGTGCTCGGCGAGGTATCGGCCAAGGCCAGGGAATGCGAGGCGCAGCAGCAGGCCGGCATGCAGATGCGGGCGCGGCTGGAAGCCCAGCGGCGCGACGCCGCCAGCGTGGCGGCGGTCAGCGTGCGCATGGTGCAGGGCGAGACCCAGGTGCGCGTGCTCGGCTACGACCCCGCGGTCGAGGGCGCGCCCTGGCGCGTGGCGCCGCGCGAGATCCGCGCGCGCCTGCGCGGTCCGCAGGACGGCGAACTGCTGTTCGCCGGCGCCGCCGGCCAGGTGGCGTGGAGCAGCGAGCCGGTGCTTTCCGGCGGCTGAGCGGCAGCGTATACTCCGCGCTTGCAACACCACATCATCCGAGGGGACCACTTGAACACCATGCGTAAACACTGCCAGCCGCGCCTGATCGCCGCGCTGGTCGCAGGCGCGGTGCTGGCCATGCCGGCACTGGCCGCCACCAGGGCCGCCGCCACCAGCGGCAAGCCGACCGTCGCCGAAGCCGAGCGCTTCATCACCGAATCCGAAGACAAGCTGGAACGGCTCGGCCTCGACGCCGGCCGCGCCGAATGGGTGGCCGAGAATTTCATCACGCTCGACACCGAGACCCTGACGGCCCAGGCCAACGAGCAGTACCTGGGCGTCAGCGGCGACATCGCCCTGAAGGCCGGCCGCTACAAGGACCTGAAACTGTCCGATGCCAGCAGCCGCAAGCTGATGCTGATGCGCCAGAACCTGATGCTGCCGGACGCCGCCGACCGCGGCGCCTACGCGCGCCTGGCGGCCAGCATGACCGGCGCCTACGGCAAGGCCAAGTACTGTCCGGCCGCCGCCGCGGGCGCCGCCAAGCCCGAGTGCATGGCGCTGGGCGAACTCGAGAAAGTGCTGGCCACCAGCCACGATCCGGCGCGCCTGAAGGAAGCCTGGCTCGGCTGGCACGCCCAGTCGCCGGCCTACAAGCAGGACTACGCCAAGTACGTCGAGCTGTCCAACAAGGGCGCGCGCGCGATGGGCTATGCCGACACCGGCGCCCTGTGGCGCTCGCGCTACGACATGGCGCCGGATGCCTTCGCCGCCGACATGGAGCGCCTGTGGCAGCAGATGCGCCCCCTGTACGAGGCGCTGCACACCTATACCCGCTTCAAGCTGCGCCAGGCCTACGGCGCCTCGGTGGTGCCGGCGACCGGCCCGATCCCGGCCCACCTGCTCGGCAATATGTGGGCGCAGAGCTGGGACAATCTGTACCCGCTGCTCAAGCCGGCCAACGACGCCAAGGGCGAGGACCTGAGCGCGCTGCTGGAAGAGCGCAAGACCACGGCGGTGGAAATGACCCGCTATGCCGAAGGCTTCTACACCTCGCTCGGCATGCGCCAGCTGCCGGGGACTTTCTGGGAACGCTCGCTGCTGACCAAGCCGCGCGACCGCGACGTGGTCTGCCACGCCTCGGCCTGGGACCTGGACGGCAAGGACGACGTGCGCGTGAAGATGTGCATTACGCCGACGGCCGAAGACTTCCGCACCATCCACCACGAGCTGGGCCACCTGTACTACGACCTGGCTTACAGCAAGCAGCCGTCGCTGTTCAAGAACGGCGCCAACGACGGCTTCCACGAAGCCATCGGCGACACCGTCGCGCTGTCGATCACCCCGGCCTACCTCAAGAAGGTCGGCCTGATGAAGGGCGAGCCGGATGCCGCCCAGGAGATCGGCCCGCTGCTCTACACCGCGCTGCAGAAGGTGGCCTTCCTGCCCTTCGCCTACATGGTCGACAAGTGGCGCTGGCAGGTCTACGGCGGCCAGGTCAAGCCGGCCGACTACGACAAGGCCTGGTGGGCGCTGAAGGAGCAGTACCAGGGCGTGGCGCGTCCGGCCGCGCTGGGCGCCGACGGCTTCGACGCCGGGGCCAAGTTCCACGTCGCCAGCGACACCCCGTACGCGCGCTACTTCCTGGCCCACGTGCTGCAGTTCCAGTTCCACCGCGCGCTGTGCCGCGAAGCCGGCGACACCGGCCCGCTGTACCGCTGCTCGATCTACGGCAACAAACAGGCCGGCGCCAAGTTCCAGCAGATGCTGGAGATGGGCACCAGCAAGCCGTGGCCGGAAGCCCTGAAGGCCGTGACCGGCGAAGAGCGCCTGGACGCGACCGCGATGCTCGAGTACTTCGCGCCGCTGAAGACCTGGCTGGACGAGCAGAACCGCGCGCTGGCCCTGAGCGACGCGCACGTCAAGCAGTAAGCGCCATCCACGCCGTGCCGGCGCAGGCCGGAACTCAAGTGTGGGACGCGGCTGCACCAGCAAGCTGGACCCCGGCCTGCGCCGGGGCGAGGTGTTTACACGAACGTCGGCTGGGTGCGGCTCGCGGCCAGCGCCGAATAGCACTGCGCGGCGTGCGGCGGCAGGCCGTGGAACAGCTCGGGGTCGGCCTCGTCGAGCAGGCCGGTCTCGACCAGCATGCGCACCTTGCCGAGATAATCGGCGAGCTTGAGCACGCGTCCCAGCGGCGACATCGGTGCGCCCTTGCGCAGGTCGCCCTGTTCGAGCAGGGCCAGTACCACCGGTTCCGGAAAATGCCATTCGCGCGCGATGCGGGCGGCCAGCAGGCGCGTGTCCTGCGCGAGCCGGGCCAGGAACACATCCGACGCCAGGCGCCGTTCGCCGCGCGCCGCGCCATCCATGATGCGCAGGGCGACGATCATCCCGACGTTCTGCAGCAGGCCGGCCAGGAAGGCATCGAAGGGTTCGGTTCCGGCATCGAGCGCGACCTGGCGCGCGCTCGTCGCGCAGCGCTCGGCGTGCTCCCACAGGCGCGGGGCCAGGCGCCGCGTATAGAAGCCGGAATGCACGTCGATGATGGGACGGAAGGCGACGCTGGTGATCAACTGGCGCAGGCCTTCCTGGCCGATCAGGATCACCGCCTGCTCGATGCTGCCGACCGTGGCGCCGCCGCCCTGGCAGCTGCTGGCCAGGCGCAGCACCGCCGCCACCAGCACCGGATCGCTCGAGATCGTGCGCGACAGCGCGGCGCCGGAAAAACCGTCGCTGCGCAGGCTTTGCAGCAGTTGCGGCACCAGCCCCGGCATGCGCCGCACCAGCGCCGCGCCGGAATGCTGCGCCGCCAGGATGGCGGCCAGCGCTTCCAGCACGCGCGACTCGCAGTCGTTCAATTCGAGGCCGCCGTCGGCGCCGTGGTCGAACAGCCAGCCGTTCCAGGCGCGGTTGATGCGGTCGAGCTGCTCGAACGACACCGGGGGAGCGGGCGGGCGCAGCGGCGGGGTTGCGGGCATGGCCGCAGGCGCGGCTTCGGCAGGGGAGGAGGGCGGGGGCGCGGCATCCGGCGCCGCGGCGCTCGCAGGCGGCGGTGTCGGGACGGCGCCAGGGCCGGCAAACAGGCGTCGTAGCCACCGATACATCGTCGCGTCCTCGTAGCGTGCAATTGTCTGGACATTGTACGAGCCCAGCCGTCGAATGCAAGATGGGAAATGTATCCGAGAAAGTTGACTGCACTCAACATTTACCCGGGCCGCGCCCTTTACGATGGCAACCTTGAGGAAAGGATTCGCCATGCATGAGACCACACCCACCGTCCCGACGCAATTCCTGAGCTTCGCCCTCGGCGGCCTGGAATACGGCATCGACTTCGCCAAGGTGCAGGAGCTACGCGTGCTCAAGGCCCTCGAACGCTTCGCGTCGAGCGGCGAGATCGTCGGCGGCGTCGCCGTCTCGCGCGGCGTGATCATGCCGCTGGTGGACATGCGCGCCGCCTTCGGCAGCAGCCCCGACGCGCCCGAGCCGATGCTCGACGTGATCATCCTGCAGCTGTCGCACTGTTCGATGGGGATGGTGGTGGACGGCGTCACCGGCGTGGTGACGCTGGCGCCGGAGCAGGTGACACCGGTGCCGGGCGCCCACGGCGGCGAGGCCGGCTACCTGGTCGGCCTGGGGCGGCTCGGTACGCGCCGGCTGATTCTGGTGGACATCGAGCGCCTGATGTCGGTGAAAGGGACGGCGCTGCGTGGGCAGGAGAATGAGGGTGGGAAGCGGCAGGTGGCTTGAAGCCTTGAAGCACCGTTCCGGCACGGCGCCGTCGCGGTGATGTGCCGCAGCGCGAAACACCGTCGCCCCTGCGCAGGCATCGAAACACCGTCGCCCCTGCGCAGGCATCGAAACACCGTCGTTTCTGCGCAGGCATCGAAAC
>Ga0265798_10000644_pt1 | contig 57002 bp, 46 predicted proteins | sample P3T30metagenome_FD_192430 | JGI IMG/M metagenome (GOLD analysis project Ga0265798, IMG submission 192430) | Plant litter microbial communities from East Loma Ridge, Irvine, California - P3 T30 | ecosystem: Environmental > Terrestrial > Plant litter > Unclassified | place: USA: California... | reverse complement strand
TTTATATCTTTGCGGAAACTGATTTACATGAGCCTTAAAAATTTTATTACAAGCAAAGTTTTTTTCAAGCAGATAGTTATTGCCTTGATAATAATAGTTATAGTAGTATTTTTACTATTACAATGGCTGGATTTTACAACCAATCATGGTGACAAGATACCGGTTCCTAACCTTACAAAAATGACTCTTATTAAAGCTGGAGAGGCTTTAGAAGGACAGGACCTGGAATATGTAGTGCTTGATACGGTAGATTTTAGGGCAGAGTACCCACCTTACACCATTGTAGAACAGGATCCTTTACCAAAAGTTGATGTTAAAGAGGGCCGTAAGATATATGTAAAAGTTAATGCCGGTGGTTATAGCGCACTACGCTTACCCGACCTTATACAAAAAACATACAGGCAGGCCATACCTACACTAAAATCTATGGGACTTGAAGAGGGTAAAAAAACTTATATACCTTACCTGGCAAAAGATGTTGTGCTTGAAATGAGGCAGAACGGCAAAAAACTTAAAGCAGGCGATAAAGTAATGAAAGCGTCTAAAATAGACCTTGTATTGGGAGATGGCAAAACTGGATACCAGGATGCGGCTGACACCATTACAATAAAAAATGAAAATACCGAAACACAGCCCGATGACAACTAAGCCGATTGTAGAGCAGGACTCTGATGATGATGAATTGTATGAGCATCACCGCTTTGAAGCAGGTAAAGGCCAACAGCCTTTGCGTGTAGACAAATTTTTAATGAACCTGGTAGAAAATGCTACCCGTAATAAAATACAGCAAGCCGCTGCTGCCGGTAATATTTATGTGAATGATGTTGCAGTAAAATCAAACCATAAAGTAAAGTCGAATGATATTGTGCGTGTGTTGCTAGAGCACCCGCCGTACGAATACCTTCTTGAGCCCGAAAATATTCCGCTTAATATCGTGTACGAAGATGATGCATTGTTAGTTGTAAATAAGGAGCCGGGAATGGTGGTTCACCCCGGTCACGGTAACTATTCCGGCACATTAGTAAATGCCCTTGCATACCATTTTGAAAACCTGCCTATGAACAGCAGCGAACGCCCGGGACTGGTACACCGTATAGATAAAGATACATCCGGCCTTTTGGTTATTGCTAAGACGGAACAGGCCATGAGTTTCCTTACAAAGCAGTTTGCTGATAAAACGTCTGAACGAGAATATATAGCCATTGTTTGGGGAAATATTGATGAAGAAGAAGGCACTGTAGAAGGCCACATTGGGCGTCATCTTAAAGACCGTATGCAGATGGCTGTTTTTCCCGATGAAGATCAGGGAAGGCATGCTATAACGCATTATAAAGTTATAGAGCGCCTGGGTTATGTAACTCTTGTATCCTGTAAATTGGAAACCGGGCGTACCCACCAGATACGTGTACACATGAAACACATAGGGCATACGCTTTTTAACGACGCACGTTACGGTGGCGACAGGATATTGAAAGGAACCACATTTACTAAATACAAACAGTTTGTAGAAAATTGCTTTAAGATATTGCCACGCCAGGCATTGCATGCCAAGACCCTTGGTTTTGAACATCCGGTGACTAAAGAATATATGCGTTTTGATACCGAGATTCCTGCCGATATGCAGGAATGTATTGAAAAATGGCGAACCTACTCGCGATCTAACAAAGCCGAACAGGAAGATTAAAGCAGATCAAAAAAGTAACCCTTTCAGATTCTGAAAGGGTTACTTTTTTACATTTAAAACTCCTCGTCAATAAAACATTTGTTGATAAGTGCGCCAACTTTGTTGCCCGATGCTACGGCATTTGCAACAGAGCGAAACAGCGACAGGCAATCGCCGGCTGCAAAAATACCGGGTATAGACGTTTCAAGGTGTTTAGAAACACATATAAAACCTTTGTCGGTCATTTCGAGCCCTAACTTTTCCGGTATGTCACACTGCTGTTTAAAGGGAAGTTGTGTATAGATTACTTCAGGATGTTCAGGTTTAGCGTCTTTAAAGTGTATAGCCTTTACAGCACCATCTTCCTGTTCTAAAAAATCAATTTCATTCTGAACAACAATTATATTATGCCTGTTGAGGTTCAAAACTTCATCCGGGCTTAGCGTGCTTGTGCCGTTTGTATAGAGTGTAAGATCATCCGTCCAGTGGCTTATCACTTTCGCCAGTTCGTAACCCATGTCACCATTGCCCAAAATAGCCGTTTTTTTACCTTTAGACTCGTAACCATGACAGTAGGGGCAATGTAAAATTGAAATTCCCCAGCACTCAGAAAAGCCATCTATAAGAGGAATGGTGTCTGTTACTCCCGTTGCAAATATAATTTTTCGTGTGGTGAAGGTTTCTTCATTTTTGGTAGCTACATCAAAAATGTTTTCCCTGGGGAAAACGTCCGTCGCTAGCCCGTCAAGAAATTGTACTGTTGGGTACGCCAGCACTTGTTTTTTGGCATTATCACGGAGATCCTGAGGGCTGAGACCATCGTTGGTAAGAAAGTTATGCGCTTGAGGCGTTTGCTTATTGCAGGGGTTATTGCTGTCGATGATCAGGACTTTCCGCAATGACCTGCCTAACGACATGGCTGCCGACAAGCCCGCGTAGCTTCCGCCGATAATTATAACGTCGTATACACCCTGCTTTTCCATATTCATAACTTAGCTATAAAGTTATAAAACGTGAGAAGCAAAGGCAGATACTTTAACGTATAATTAAATGTTACAGTTAGCAGTAATATTAAGTTTGATCAGGCTTATTCTATAACCATTTCTTTAAGCACATCGCGGTAGGCTTCCAGTACCTTACATTTATCGATAAAGCCATAGTAGCGCTCGTCCTTTAGCACAACGAGATAATTTACTTGGGCAAGCTCAAATTTTTCCATGATCATTTCGAGTGAATCTTCCATATAAGCAACCTCTGAAGGAACGGTAATCATCTCTTCGATTTTACTGTATTTAATCTTGAATGCGCTAAACACAAAATGACGAATATTATCAAAATCAATAATCCCTACAAGCTTGTTCCTGTCATCTACAACGGCAAAATAAGTTTGAGGTGATTCGCTCAGTATAGTTACAATATCTTCCGGCTTTTGCTTGTGAGAGATTGTTTGTATATCTGTGGTAACAACATTAAGTATGTCTATGCTTGAAAGAATGTTCTTATCTTTATTTGATGTAAAAACCTGTCCTTTATCAACAAGATGTTTTACTTCCATGGAGTAGGTCTCAAATTGCTTAGACACAGCGTAGCTTATCGATGACACCACCATTAGCGGAAGCATGAGGTTATAGCCTCCGGTAATCTCGCCTATTAAAAATATAGCAGTGAGAGGGGCGTGAAATAACCCGCTAAGTATACCGGCCATACCCACAATAGTAAAGTTACCAACAGGTAGATGCATCCCTAATAAGTTAAAGAACTTGGCCACGAAAAATCCGAGATACGATCCTACAAACAACGAGGGGGCGAAGTTACCTCCATTACCTCCGCTTGCAAGCGTTAATCCTGTTGCATAAGCTTTTAGTAACATCGTAATGCCCGCAAACAGCAATAGTACCCACCCATTACTCTTAAAATCTTCGAGGAGTGTGTTTTCTAAAAGTGATTGCGGATTTTCATTAGCCAGTGTTTTAATAGTTTCGTAACCCTCACCAAAAAGAGTAGGTACCAGAAATATTAACAGTGCTAAAGGAATGGCTCCGTATAATGCCTTGCGGTATCCTTTAATACGTAGTTTACTAAAATGAGCCTCGACTTTTTGAAAGGTCTTGGCGTGATAAAGCGACACAAATCCTGCAAGTATACCAAGTAATATATAGAAGGGTATATTATAAAAATCAAAAAGCTCGCGCTGCCTAAAGGACAGTAACACTTCTTCATTAAGTACTATAGTAGATACCAATGCTCCCGTCGCGGCAGATATCATAATAGGAATAAAGGCAGATATAGTAACATCTGTAAGGATCACTTCTATAGCAAAAAGTACACCTGCTATAGGTGCATTAAATGCTGCCGCCACACCTGCTGCCACACCACAGGCGAGAAGTAGGATTCGGTCTTTTTTGTGTAGCTTGTATTTACGTGCAAAATTAGATCCCAGTGCCGCACCTGTAATAGTGATAGGTGACTCAAGACCTGCCGAACCGCCAAGGCCTACTGTTAGTGATGCCGTTATAATCTGGGCATACATTTGTTTTCGCGGCATAATTCCGCCACGTTTTGCCACAGCAACAAGAATTCGTGAACTCCCTTTTTCTATCTTACCTTCAAGTATTTTTTTTACAACAAAAACTGTAAGCAGTATCCCCACGATAGGTAATATACTGTTTATATAGGGCAGCTTGAGGTACCTGTTTACATAGGTAGCCAAAAGAAAAACGTTGTGTGCAAAGCTTTTTAATATAATTACTGCAAAAGCGGTAGTCATTGCTACGAGAATGCAGGATAAATATATAAAGTATCGTTCAGAAAGAAGGCTTTTCAGCAAAAAGAAAAACGCTTCAAAGCGTGCAAAATTATGCCTTATAGACAAGCGTATTTTTGTGACAATGCGAGTAGGCATTTAGTAAGGAAATTTTTATGATTTGCTATAAAATGCTAAGTTACTTTAATTATCTATTTTTTATAGCCCTTTTTATTTATTTTTAAGGTTTTAGATAGATGGCAGATACTATCATTTAAATCAATAATTTGTCAGATTAGAGACTGTTTTGTTTATTAGGCATATTCATATCCAAAATTTTCTCTCGTACAAATGATTGAATTTCTTCAAAGAAGAGCGTGAAATCCTCTTCATACTGCGTATAAAATTCGATCAGTTCCTTGTCTGCAAAGCGCATTTTCGACTTATTCTTCGTGCGGCTGTCCATCTGGGTTAGCGTTCTTGCGATTCCTTCTATACTGGCATAGCTAACAAGCCAATTGTACTGCATCATGTGCGGTAGCATGCCCCGACTGCGCTCGGGAAGAAAATTATAATTGGCCTGAAGTAACTTATAAAAATCAGCAGCGAAATCCTGTAGAGAACTATTACTATAATTTGCCCAGTTTTTTGCTAAAAAATGATCATAATAAATATCCATTATAACTCCTGCATAATGATGGTAATTCGCATGTAGACGCTTTGTTCCCTGTCTGAAAATTGGGTGGGCATCAGTAAATGAATCGATAGCCCTATGCAGCATTATACCCTTTTGTATTTCAACAGGGAACTGGTCGGGTTTCCCATGAATCCCATCGGCTATAAAATTGCCAATTTTAAGTGCATCGTCATCGCCTGAAAGATAAATATGTGCTAAAAAATTCATACCTCTAAGGTACGCAATAGTTTTCAGGCGGCAAAGCCGTTGTAGAGTTCACGTGATTGGACATAGGATTTTAAAATCGTGCTTTAAGCAGGTATGTATCTGATTCCTTCTGATAATCCAAAGTCTTACAATATAAGAATCCCATGAAACAACTATCTTTGTGTTTCAACAAACGCTTAACGAATGACATTAATTAAATCGATATCAGGAATAAGGGGAACAATAGGTGGCAAAACGGGCGATAACCTTACCCCGGTAGATGCCGTAAAATTTGCATCGGCTTACGGTACCTGGCTTAAAAACAATTCTGAAAAATCAAAACTAAAAGTAGTTATCGGCCGCGATGCACGCATTTCAGGCCCCATGATACACAACCTTGTTGCAAATACACTTATAGGGCTGGGCATTGATGTAATAGACCTTGGCCTTTCTACCACACCAACAGTAGAGATTGCCGTACCCATGGAGGGAGCTGATGGAGGTATTATACTTACTGCCAGCCATAACCCCAAACAATGGAATGCCTTAAAGCTTTTAAACGAAAAAGGCGAATTTCTAAGCGGCGACAATGGTGCTGTAATCTTAGAAATTGCAGAAAGTGAGTCATTTGATTTTGCCGATGTAGATAGCCTTGGTGAAATTTCTATCAACGACGCCTATATGGACATCCATATTGATGAAGTATTAGACCTGCCACTTGTAGATGCAGATGCCGTTCGCGCTGCAGGTTTTAAAGTAGTTGTAGACGGTGTTAATTCATCAGGCGGAATTATCATCCCTAAGTTATTAGAACAAATGGGAGTAGAGGTAGTTAAGCTGTATTGCGAACCAAATGGCCATTTTCCTCACAATCCTGAACCTCTTAAAGAACATTTAGGGGATATTTGCAGGCTTGTAGTAGAGGAGAAAGCGCACCTTGGTATAGTTGTAGACCCCGATGTAGACAGACTGGCCTTTATAAGTAATGATGGCGAAATGTTTGGCGAAGAATATACCCTTGTTGCCTGTGCAGATTATGTGCTAAGCAAAACACCTGGAAATACGGTAAGTAACATGTCATCCTCGCGCGCGCTTCGCGACATCACTCAAAAATACGGCGGCACTTATGAGGCAAGTGCTGTGGGTGAGGTAAATGTAGTCGAATTGATGAAAAAGAATAATGCTGTAATAGGTGGTGAAGGTAACGGTGGTATTATTTATCCCGAACTGCATTACGGCAGGGACTCTCTCGTGGGTGTTGCCTTGTTTTTAACATATCTCGCAGGTCAGGAAAAAACCGTAGCAGAGCTCAGGGCATCCTATCCTCAATATTATATGAGCAAAAAAAAAATTGAGCTTACTCCTCAAATTAATGTAGATGCCATACTCGAGGCTATAGCAGGTAAATATGCAAATGAAGATATATCTATAATTGACGGGGTCAAAATTGATTTTGAAGAGGAATGGGTACACCTGCGTAAATCGAATACAGAACCGATAATAAGGATTTATACTGAGGCTCAAACACAAGCGAAAGCCGACGAGCTTGCCATTCGCATTATAGTTGAAATTAAACAAGTAGCAGGGATATAATATGAAAAAACTACTATTTGTTATTTTTGCAATCGTTACCATAGCCAATGTGCACGCGCAGAAAATGAACGAAATCGAAAGAAACCTGATAAATTCGGGCGATAAAAAAACGATGATGCGCGTTTTGCAAACTACTGTACCATCAGACCTAAAAGTGCTGCAGAGTGTTTCGGTGAACGTAGACCTAAAAGACGATATATTACCTTTGCTAACACAGCGTATGCTCACTACGGTAAAAGATACTGCCAGTCCCGGTGTAGGTATTGCGGCACCCCAAATTGGTATAAACCGTAACATCATTTGGGTACAGCGTTTTGATAAAACCGGCGAACCATTTGAAGTCTATCTAAATCCTAAAATTGTGTGGAGGTCGGCATTAATGCGCAAAGGTACAGAGGGCTGCCTATCAATCCCGGATATAAGGGGTGATGTTATGCGTAATTATACAATAAGGATAACCTATTACGACATGGAAGGTAAACATCACGACGAGATGGTTGAAGGATTTACCGCTGTGATATTTCAGCATGAAACCGACCATCTTGTAGGTATCTTATTTACCGACCGTCTTGCACAACAGGAAAGAATTTTGTATTCTTTAATTAATAGCGAAGTAAACCTGTTTCTCGAAAAGAGGCTTAGAAGGCAATAATCAGTATAATTTTTGACACGCTCAGGTATGGCAAATCTAATTAATCTAAAAATTTTCACTCATTTTTTTCGCTCATCTTCTGCGGGAGGCATCATATTGTTGTGCTCTGTAGCGATTTCGTTGATTATTGCAAATTCAGGTTTAGCAACAGATTTTGCCGAACTTTTAAATACAGAAGCAGGTTTCGAATCTGGCGGTATCCATTTGCGTTACTCCGTTTTATCCTGGATTAATGATGCCCTCATGGCTATCTTTTTTCTATTAGTTGGCCTTGAAATTAAGAGGGAAGTAGTAGAGGGGGAGTTATCGTCTCTTAAGCAGGCTGCCCTTCCGGTGCTTGCAGCCATAGGAGGTGTTGCGGTACCTGCACTTATTTATTCATTTTTTAATGGTTCTAATTCTTCAACTGCCGGGGGATGGGGTATACCCATGGCTACCGATATTGCATTTGCGTTAGGCATATTATCACTTTTAGGCGACAAAGTACCATCGGGTCTAAAAATATTTTTAGCCGCACTCGCTATTGTAGACGACCTAATAGCAATATTAGTTATCGCTGTATTTTATTCGTCAGATTTACATTTAAACTATCTGGGCTATGCTGTTACATTGTTTGCACTCCAGTTAGGCTTTAATCGAATGGGGGTAAAGAGAATAGTATTCTATATCATTCCCGGAATTGTAATGTGGTACTTTATCCATCATTCCGGTATACATGCTACCATAGCTGGAGTACTAACTGCATTGTCGTTACCTACTAATGAAAGTGACGAAGATTCGCCACTCGAAAAACTAGAGCACATGCTAACGCGTCCCGTAAATTTTATCATCATGCCCATTTTTGCTCTTGCCAACACAAATATTACATTTGAGTCTGGTATGGTAGCAGGATTGGGCGGCACTATGGGATTAGGAATATTATTAGGGTTATTTTTAGGAAAGCCCGTAGGTATTGTAGCAATGTCGTGGCTTTCTGTAAAACTAAAAATTGCCGAATTGCCCCAAAACACTAATTGGATACATGTATTAGGCCTGGGGTTACTGGGTGGTATAGGCTTTACGATGTCTATATTTATTGCATTGTTATCCTTTAGTGACGTTGCTTATCAAAACGAAGCAAAGTTTGCAATCCTTACCGCATCTGTGTTTGCAGGTATAGCGGGTTTTGTAACACTGTACCTGTATAATAGAAGGCAAACCCCTGTTAAAATTTAATCCAGAACATCTTAAAAGTTTTTTTATACGGCACAAATTACAACAATAGATGTTCTTAAAAGTAAGATAATTCGCTGGTTTATAATTACTCATATAGTATCTTTGATCTAAAATTCAACATATGAAAAATAAAATTTTAATATTTGGCCTTGCCATATCATTGATGGGCGCAATTGGCTGCTCAGAAAAAAAAGATGCTGTTATGACGCAAGATCCTGCAACAGCTGTAGATGCTGTAGACAGTACTGCAAATCTCTCGGATGCCGTTGAAGACACTGCTGCAACTGAAGAAGCACCTGCTCAGGAAATCGAAGTTACTGTGACAGGGAAGGTAACTGAAATCAATAGGGGTAAAGATGGATATTCTGCCACTATCAATGCTACAGATGGAAAAATTTATACAGGGACTATTAGTATTCCTAACATGGCCGATCCAAAAAAGTATAGAAACGTCAACATTGGCGAAACCATAACAGTTACCGGTACAACATTTGGACCCGGGGACAATACAATCATAAAAGTAACACATTTAAAATAGTTGAAAAGCTAATCAACATCAAACTAACGAAAACTGCCCGATTATATCGGGCAGTTTTTTTTTACTTAAACATATGTACTATCGCCCCTATGTTCGTGCAAATCAGTATTATTTAAATATCTTTCCGATGATCTGGCCAATCTCGGCGAAGTCATCGTGGTTGCTTATCGCCCTTTTTTCCGGAACGCTTTGATATGTTTTCGAGAATGGATAAATAAGCATATAATTATTAGTTTTTAATTTTTCATTTAGAAGTTCGGGTACATTTCGCATTTTCGAAAAATATGACTGCATGCCCCTGTCTGCCATCATTACTATCAGCCCTTCATTTTCTTTAAGGTCGAGAGCAGCATTTTGGGCATCTTTCCACGAGTTTACGATTGTGAATTTTGCCTCAATATTTGCTTTAACAATTATTCGCTTTAAAACATTTACCGTATCGCCTGATGCGTAAAAGCGCATTGTAGCTCCGGAATTCCTTCCGATGTTCCATATTCGTAACAGAGAATGAAAGAAGCCGGCTTCACGTTCTGCATTAGCCGGTATGAGTACAACATATTTTTTTACAGTAGCTACCGGCTGTACCGCATGGTAAATCATAACGTTTATATGCTTATTACGCAGGTAGCCGTTATGCATGTTATATACAAATGATGTAGAAAACCCTTTATCGCCTTCGAGACCAATGATTAAATCAGTAACATTTTGCTCTTTAACTACATTGTTAATTCCGGTAACCACATCATTATCATGACGTGTAATTGGTTTTAATTTCACATCTGCTGCAGCAGCCATATGTACCGCAGTGGCCAGGATTTTTTCTGCATTTTTAGCAGAAGATTCATTCATGTCGTCATTAATCACATTTACAGCGAACAGCCTGTCTTTATTAGAATGTGTTTTTACAAGCAGCCCCAGGTTTACCATTTTTTCTACCGTGTGCTCATGGTTTACCGCAAGCAGTATTTTTTCCTGCTCCTCATTATTACCCGAAACGGTTTCGTCCTTGTCAGCATCAGCGATTCTTTGGGCACTTGCCATAGAAACGAACGATGATACTGTACACGAAATAAGTATCAGTAATATGCTGCCGTTAAGCACATGTTCATTTAATAGCCTTATTGGTTCTCCGGCAGCATTTTCAGATATAATAATGTTATATCCCACCATTACCGATGCAAGCGTCGCAGCGGCCGAGGCGGCACTCAGCCCAAATATTAATTGCCCTTCATCATTAGTTAGACGGAAAGTTTTTTTAGTCAGGAGCGCAGCAATATATTTTCCACCTATGGAGGCAACAATCATTATCGAAGCTACACCTAAGGTTTCCCAGCTTTTTATAAAGGCGGAGAAATCAATCAGCATCCCTACGCTTATAAGAAAGAAGGGAATAAAAATAGCATTGCCTACAAAATCCACACGGTTCATCAGCGAAGAGGTATGCGGTATTAGCCTGTTCAGCGCCAACCCTGCAAAAAATGCCCCAATTATGGCCTCGATGCCTGCAAGTTCTGCAAGAAGGGCAGCCAGGTAGATCATTACAATAACAAAAATGTACTGCGAAATTTTATCTTCAACATTTTTAAAAAACCATCGCGCAATGATGGGGAAAAGCAACAAAACAATTAATGCAAATACAATCATTGATACCGAAAGCCTAAGCCAGAATTCTGTCCCGACTTCGCCCTGCGACATGCCCACAACAACCGCCAGTACTACGAGAGAAAGCACATCGGTAATCATTGTCCCGCCTACGGTTATATTTACGGCAAGATTTTTTGAAATACCCAGCTTACTCACCATAGGGTACACAATGAGGGTATGCGAGGAGAATAGGCTTGCAAACAGAACCGAGGTTAGCAGCGAAAAGTGTAATATATAGTACCCACCGGCAAGACCCAGTACGAACGGCACAATGAAGGTGTATATTGAGAATGTGATGCTTTTCCATTTGTTCCTTTTAAAGTCGCCCATATCAATCTCCAGGCCGGCTAAGAACATAATATACAAAAGACCGGTGGTTCCGGTTACCACTACGCTGCTGTCGCGGGAAAGGACATTGAACCCATTTGGACCTATAACAGCACCTGCTATAATTAAGCCCAACAAATGTGGTACCTTAATTTTGTTTAATAGTAAGGGTATACAAAGGATAATAATAAGTTCTATAAGAAATTTTAAAAGCGGGTCCTCAATAGGGAGGCTAACATGATGTATGCTTAATAACATAATTTATTTTTTTGCGGAGGGTGTCAGTTCTACTGAAAATTTTGCGATGCAGTTGTCTCTTCCAGTAATGGTTTGCGTACCTTTAATCACTTTTGTGTCGACATCGTCCAGCACAACATTCATTTTTACTTTACTTTTTGCAGTACTGTCTGTGGCAAAGTTCATCACTATTTTATTGTCAATGTAATTGGCCCTGTAAACCCGAACCAGCTTATCATTGTTAAGCACATTGGCAAATATCCCCAGGGAGTCTGACGAAAATTGCCAGACTTCGCTACGCTGGTCACCAATGACGTAATTACTGCAGTTAGATTCCCGACAAACCATTTTGCTGATCCACTGTTTGCTTAGGCTATCCGGCCAGGTTTTAATAACAAGACTATCATTTTTTACTTCTTTATCTCTTTGGGCAAAAAGGCTGTCTCTCATTTTTGCAAGCTGTTTATAATCAGCTACCTTAATTTCAAATTCCTGCTCACGCGCTTTAAGTAACCTCTCGCGTTCAGCAAGCCCTTCTTCTTTCTTATTTTCGCAGGAGATAAGTAAAAGTAATAATATAAACAGTAGCGGTAATTTTTTAAAAGCCATAGTACTTATTTTAGAGAACTACAATTTAAGCAATGTGTCCCTTATAAGGCCTTAAAAAATCATAAAACATCAAAGGTTGGTGCATTGCGGATAATTTCCATTGAAAATGAATACACATAAATAAAGTTAACACTGTTTTACAAAGATTTTTCTGAACTGCATTGAACTTTGTATTGTATTCGAAAAAAGCCCCGATTACACTCTATTTTTAATTAAGCGTACAGTAAGGAAGTGTCTTTAATCTCTATGATTATGGCATTGATACATGCCATACTTTTACAAAGGTTCACGCTAACTACGTTTTTAAGATGTTACGTAAAATGTAATCTGTAGAGGGGGAGTAGCGAGGTAACATTTTTTAATGTAAAAAAAAGAGGCGCCATTTGGCGCCTCTGGGCTTGGGTGACCTCGACTGGATTCAAACCAGTAACCTCTTGAGCCGTAATCAAGTGCGCTATTCAGTTGCGCCACGAGGCCTTTTTTCCAATCAGCTTATCAACATTGTTATAGTCTGATTGCGGGTGCAAATATATAAATAAATGTTTGTTTTGCAAATCAAAATTTGCAATAAAAGTAAAAAAAATCACACTCAGCCAGTATATGCATGGCGTTCAGTATTTTCCGAAACCAGGCGGGACATTAAATCTTCCTTCCCACATCTATGTATCCATAAGCAGGTAAACAATCTATAGCTTGGTTTGATATAACTCAAAGTATAAAATATGGATAGAAATTGATGGTGTGGCGAGCCTGGGACTATTTTTGCCACGTTATTATCTAATATACCGGTGCAAATTTACTACCTATGTGTAAAACTTGTAAGTTTCATTATGGTAGAATTCGACTGGTTATGTACTAAAATATGGTACAGATGTTTTAGAAATGCACACAGATGCAATAAAACCTGGTGACCGTGCAATAATTCATGATGATGTACTGGCTACCGCCAGGAACAGCTTAAGGTGTTTGCCAGCTTGTTGAGCCTTTGAATGGAATGATTATACGTTGCACTTTCTAATTGAACGTTCGTTAATCCAATGCACGGGTGGTAACGTAATATTTCCACCCAATTATTGCCTTTTGCAACTTAGTGGCTTTACTAAGGTCTAAATGTTCCTTAGTATAATTGGGTAGCAGCCAGTGATTAATTTTAGCTAATATTTTAAACATTGAATAGTGGTTTCCTGAAGTAAATATAATTAAAGCTTGTTTAAAAATATAGGCTTTTAAGATTATATTAAATATAGAAATGTAAGTGAACCCCTTTTATACTAGGTATCAATTTGGTTGGTGGCGTCATTAGTTTAGCAGCCGGCAATTACAAATAAATGGTCTTCTACTAATACTTTAGTTTATCGATTTAATGCTAATCTAATAACCAAAAAATCCCACTAAGTGGGATTTTTTTGGTTGATGACTGAACTGAAGAAGTGATGAGGTTCTATTATTATATTTATTCATTTAGTTTTTTACAAATTCAATATCGCCATACTGCGATCTTATATATAGGCGGCCCACATTGCTCTTTTGATAATAACCTTTATAAGAGACCGAAGATGATTTTTCGACCCTTTCGTTCACTTTAAAATTTCCAAGTCCTGATACGTCTGAATACGATCCTGTAATCTCAAAATCGAAAGCAATTTCTGGATCAAAATTTATCTTTACATCAGCATAGGTGTTTACTATCGTAACATTTTTTACTTGTTTGCCTAATTTGGATATCGTGAGGTCGCCATAATTAGTAGTAATGTTCAGCAGTTCATTAATAGTACCTAAGGAAAGGTCGGAATAACTACCCAACCCAATAAGCTTAGATGCTGATCTAACATTTAAGTCGGCATATTGGCATTTATAACTTAACGAGCCCACAGCAGTTATACTAACGTCGCTATACTGGCTATTAAGTTGTAAATTGCCTACCCTTGCAAGTTGAAAGTCAGAATATTGAGCTGTAATATCAGCATTTTTGCAATAGTTTATTTTGCCGTTATCGCAATACTGCAATTTAAGGGTATTACTGTCGCCATTTAATTCATCGATGGAAACTTCCCCATATTGACAGCTCAGGTTAATGTCACCATATATTTTTCCAAGCCTTATAGCGCCATATTGATTTGCAACTCCCACAGTACCATACTTAGGGATTTTTATTGTATAGTTCACTTCAAGGTTAGTGTTTTTACCCCTGAAATTATCTATTATAGTTTTCGCGACAACCGAAGCCTTAGTACCTGAAAATTCTACGTTTATGCCAGAAAGCCTCTTAGTAACATCATCTTCATCATTACCGCTTACTTTAATTGTAACATCTATCTCGGTTCGACTTTCATCCCATGTAGTAATGTAAACACTTCCGTATCTGTTAGATATCGTAGTACCTGCGTTGCTGTTTACAGCAAAGGCCTTGCTGATCTTTTTCTCTTTTGTATACTTGCCTTTGCCTGTCCCCGCCAGAATAACACCTGGAAGCAGAAGCGTAAGTATTAAAATTTTATATAATATTGTTTTCATTGTGGCTTTCTTTAATTTTTTTAATATTCTCAATTTGTGCAAGTACTTTTTCTAAAAATGTTATACGTACCTGAAGGTTGGTAATCATAGCATGTAAAATTTTCTTGTTCTCTCCCTTTTCCCGCAGTTCTTCTATGAGGCTGTTGTAGTCATCTTCCAGCTGCCGCATATGATTTAAAGCATCACTAACAATCTTCCTGGTTTCAGGGCTATTTTCTTTTTCTACTTTAGCCAGTTCCTTTTCTATGATAGACGAGAAGTATACCTGCGCCTCTTTAGCTTGTGGCGACATTTTATTCGCCGCCATGCCTCTATCCTGAGTTGGGTTAAAAACAATCAAAAGCCCCATCAGTATTGCAATAGCTGCCGCTACAGGTACTGCAATTCGCAGGGAGAAACGATTTTTCTTTTTACCTTCCAGCCGGTTCAGGAAGCGTTCCTGGTGCCCGAGGTTAGGATGTTCTGTATCCCATTGCTCTTCCAGAGAGCTAAATAATTTGTCTAACCTGTCATTTTCATTTTTCATCATGCATTCAGTTTTTTAAGCAGGCTTTCTTTTGCCCTGCTTATGGTAGTCCGGCAATTACCAGGTGTAATGGCCATAATTTCACTAATCTCTTCCTGATCGTAACCTTCAATATAAAGCAGGGTAAGCGCAATACGATAGTTCTCTTTTAACGACTGCAGGGCCGTCATAACCTGCTGAATTTTCATATTATTAAAGTCAATTTTTAACTCATCCTTATACCCGTCATCCTCTACTTTATACAAAATGTCATCCAGGCTGTCCATGGCATTCCTGTTTATCTTCTTATAATTATCGAGTGTCTGGTTAACTACGATCTTTTTCAACCAAGCCCCAAAAGCAACTTCTCCTTTAAACGAATCCAGCCTGGTAAAAGCCTTTAAAAATGCCTCCTGCATAATATCTTCCGCCCAGTGGCTGTCTTTTACAATGCGTAGCGCGGTATTGAACATTGTTTTATAATAGCGGTTATAAACTTCAAACTGCGCATTGCGGTTTCCCTGCCTGCACAGGGTTATTAAAGTTTCGATATCCGGATTTGCGTTACTCAACGTGGTTGCTTGGTTTATAATAATGACGGTGCAAAAGTGAGGATGTTACACTTGAATAAATTTTTTTCGATAGAAATTTAAAAAATTTGATCTTGCTATATTGCCCTTCTAAATTGCTAAAAGCAGAATTTTTCTATCTAATTTGAAAAAGTACCTGAAGATCAAACATTTACATAAATCAATTTAATATTTTACCAAATTTGTAACTCTTCAATAAAATTATATTAATATTTTAGTGAAATCATCGCAATCGATGTAGATAATAACCTTATAAATCTAACACATGAAAAAACTTTTACTACTATGTAGCCTCGCGCTGTCCGGTATCATGCACGGACAAACTTTACAGCAGTCTATGTACATCGATTTTGGACCCACGGGAGGCTCAAATGGGGGAATTACAGCAAGCCCCGACGCAAACGGACACTATTGGAACAATGCTACAAACCCTGCACAAAATGCCTCGATAGACATTGTAAACAGTATTAATGCAGATACAGGTATCGACCTTACTGTCACAGATAACTTTGTGGTCAATACCGCTAATAATTATGGTCCTGCTGCCCCTACATCTTCCTTACTTGGCGATCTGGCTATAGGCTCTGCTACGCAGGACTATTTTTATCTTGAAACAGGTGGTTCTGCTAACAGCACCGGCCAACTTACGTTAACCGGACTGAATCCGCAAAAAGGTTATAAATTTCATATTTTTGGATCAAGGCCCACTAATAACACACGTATTTCAGAGTATACTCTTACAGGACTTAACAGTTTTACAGGAAGGCTGGAAACCAGTAACGGCACTACAGGAAATCTGGATACAACGCTCGCAACATCTATGCTCACTCCCACGGCGGATGGGCGTATAACTATTGACGTTGCTATCATCCAAAATGCATTCGCATATATTAATGTCCTTAAAATAGAAGAGTTTGCTGATTTGCCAATAGTAGATGTTACCGGCATAACAGTAACCGGAAGCAATATCTCTGTTAGCGGACAAACGACTCAAATGGTTGCTGTTGTCTCTCCGGATAACGCTACATTTCCAAATGTTACATGGACCACAAGCGATAGTAGTATTGCTGTAATAAGCAGTACCGGATTATTGACGCCGGTGGGTAATGGTACAGTTACGGTAATGGCTACAAGTGCACAGAATACGACAATTATTGGGTCGGCAACTATTAGTATAAGCAACCAGAATACTGTTCTTTACTTTAACGGTAGCGCAACAGAAAGCGGTACTACAGGTACTGCCATACCAATGCACATGGTAACTGGTACTCAGGGGACCGTAAGTAATATGTTCGAATTATACACTTCGCTAAATGAAGAAGGAACATTTAACCTTTACACCTCGTTAGATGATACTGCTACGGTTATTGGTGCAGGAGCTTCGGCAGGGCAGCTTGCTGCAAATGGTGCAGGTATAGACCCGACACAATCAGGGCCCGTACTTATCAGGGTTAACCTTTCTGACAATACGTACACCATAACCCCTATAAACTGGAGCGTTACGGGTAGCAGCATTGCAAACGGATGGAGTGGGGACGCACCACTTATGTATCAGGGTAATGGGATATGGAGTGCTACTGTAGATATGACTGTAATAGGCACAGATACTAACCCAAGGTTTGTATTTAGAGGTAACCAGTCGTGGGACTATGTTTTTAAAAAGGTAACAGGTAGCCAGAACGCAGTAGCTTTCGAAGATCATGCGCAGGAATTTGGTATAGCAATTCAGGATATCGACCTTACTTACGGCAACTTCATAATAACTCTTAATCTGGCTAACTATACATATGGTATAGAGTGCGTAGCAATAGACGAGAACAAGATTGCATTTATGGGCTCCTCTGTAATGAATGGGCAGGGAGGTACTAATATGCAGGGCTATGCGTACCTGTACAATCAACTACTTACGGCACGGGCAGCTAACGGCAGTTCGCCTTTTTACAGGTACAATGTATCGGTTAACGGGAATAATACAGCGGCCGCTTTAGCACGGGTGGAAAAAGACCTGCTTGGGAGCTGTTCCCAATACGTTATTTTTGGTTTGGCCTTAGGCAATGAAGGTATTCATGAAAACGGTCAGCCTGCATTTGATAGCTACGGGACAAATTTACAGACTCTTATACAAATTGCGCGTGATAACGGAAGAACTCCTTTAGTAGTTAATAACTATGTAAGAGCTGATTACAATGCTGCCGATTATAACTACGTTAAGCAAATGAATATAGAGATGGCACAATGGGATGTACCAAGCATCAACTCGTTAGGTGCTACAGATAACGGTACAGGTAACTGGGTAAACGGATACTGGTCGGATGCACTGCATCCTAATGACGCCGGGCACGCTGAAATGGCTTACGCTATTGTGCCTTCTCTGTTTGATGCCCTTGAGGCAGAAAAACCACAACCGGTTTACACAGCAGCAACATCTATAACACCAAACCCTGTGGGAGGAGGCGAACTTACATTTACTCCGGAAAATCTTTTACATCCGTTCACAACATCAATTAGTGTAAAAACAACAAGCACAGGGAATATATTGGGCTTTACTACAAGTACTACCGCAACCGGTAATGTAGCTATAAATGCAGAAGGCTTCTTAACTTACACATCACCATCGGGTACTACGGTAACGGGAACAACAACAATTAACGACGGAAACTGGCACACAATTACACTTACTCATTATTATGGATGGGGCAGAACCCAACTGTATGTTGATGCAACAGCTCAGGGTAATGTAAATGAGCAGATTGAGGCTAAAATATTTAAATTACATGGTGCTGCAGCTCCTGCTAATGTTGAGTACAGGAACTGGTTCTTTTATCGTGCAGGAATGAATGACCTTGAAATAGAAGCCTTAAGCAGTGGAACAATGCTTAAATCGAGCCTTGAGCTTTATGCTCCGCTTAACGGTGAAGCAGAAACGCCGGAGGCGGCTTTTGCCAACCTCGCTCAAAGCACTAATAATATTGATAGTACTGATTTTTTAGTACTTAGCAGTAAGACAGCTGTGGCCGATAGCAATATTACAGCGTACCCTAATCCTGTAATAGATACGTTCACTATTAAAGTCCCTACAGGTAATTTAGTAGATTCAATTTATGTATACAACAGTCTTGGTATGGAGGTTGCTTCTGCGTTAAATACCCCAACAATAGATATAGCCGGTTTACAGGCAGGTATATATATCGTGAAAGTTAAAGCAGGAAATTTGAACGATGTAATTAAGGTGATTAAAAAATAAGGTCGCTGATTATTTACTTGAGGCTCCCAAAATTGGGAGCCTTTTTTTATTTAATGTGAGAAACACACAAAGCATTACAAATATTAAATAACTGCATCGCTTAAAGCCTATATAAGTAAAAGCCATCCGTGAGGATGGCTTTTACTTATATAGTAGCATAGCTAATATTGGTGTAATACGTCTTACTAACCTACTCCTGCATAGTATGGTAAACATTCATTACGTCATCATCCTCTTCGATTTTTTCAAGAAGTTTCTCAACATCAGCAACCTGATCTTCTGTAAGTTCTTTAGTAATTTGCGGGATCCGCTCAAAGCCTGAAGACAGTATTTCAATACCTCTGTGCTCTAATTCTTTTTGAATAGCTCCAAAACTTTCAAACGGAGCATACATTACAATACCGCCATCTTCATCGGCAAAAATTTCCTCAACACCAAAGTCTATCATTTCAAGCTCCATCTCTTCCACATCGCGGCCTTCAGCAGGAATACGGAAGTTACAGGTATGATCAAACATAAACTCTACAGATCCCTGCGTGCCCATAGCACCATTACATTTATTAAAATAACTGCGAATGTTTGCTACCGTACGGTTGTTATTATCTGTAGCAGTCTCAATTAGTATCGCAATGCCGTGGGGCGCATACCCTTCAAACAATACCTCTTTATAGTTAGCAGTATCTTTGTCAGATGCCTTTTTAATAGCACGCTCTACGTTGTCTTTAGGCATGTTTGCCGCTTTGGCATTTTGTATTACAGCCCTTAACCTTGAGTTAGTCTCTGCATTTGGTCCGCCTTCCTTAACGGCCATCACTATATCTTTACCTATCCTTGTAAACGTTTTGGCCATGGCCGACCAACGTTTCATTTTCCTGGCTTTCCTAAATTCAAACGCTCTTCCCATAGTTAAATAATTTGCAGCACAAATTTATAATTATTCGTTGTTTTTTCAAACACAAATTTGCTGCTATCGCTTTTTATAATTGTTCATGTCCTGTAATATCTTCAGGCTCTCAAAGATGTACGGGTCCGTCCGTACGGATTTTATTTTAGATTCTGTAACAGTCTTAAAAAATGAGTCGTTGGCAGTATCCACAGCACCCACAACAGGCGTTACAGTTATATTGTTTTGTTTATCCAGTTCACCGGATATTTCTTTCCATAGCGTATCAGTATTATGAACATCGTCAAATACCGTCTCGAACGTTACCGGAAGCGGCGCCTTTTGATTTTTATAGACTCCATTTATTTTAGCATTAACCTCTTTTATATGTGTAAGGACATCATTTTTTAGAACACGCTCCTTGCTAATACTAACGGCATCTTTAATACCTTCGTCAGGCATTTTGCTATAGCGCAGGCTAATGTCTATGCTATCATTCTTAATGGCAGTCGGCATAGTTTTTTCACGGGGCAACAAGTCATTAAAAAAAGTGGGCAGCTCTACATCGGGTAAAATGCCTGTATACTGGCTGCTTTTGCCGGTAACCCTGTAAAATTTATCGATAGTAACCTTTACGAAATCATTTGGAGAATCATCGTCAAGCTGCTGGATGGTCTGCATGGTAGCTTTACCCACGGTGGGAGTACCTAAAATAACAGCGCGGTTGTAGTCCTGCATTACCCCCGCAAAAAATTCGCTTGCCGATGCGGTAAAGCCATTTACCAACACAACCATAGGTCCGCTGTAAATCATACCTCTGTTATAATCACGTATAGTGTTGAATTCCATGTTCCTATCGGTCACGACAGATATAGGGCCAAAACTAACGAACATACCCGCCATACGAATAACTTCATCCATAGAGCCTCCGCCGTTATATTGCAGGTCTATTATCAATCCGCTTATGTTGCTTTCCTTAAGTTTGGCAACCTCTTTGGCAACATCATCGGCAACACCACCACTTTTATCACCGTTTTCAAAAGCCGTATAGAAACTTGGTATCTTTATGTAACCAGTTTTTTGTTTACCATCTCCCAGTATAAAGCTGTAAACGCTATGGTCGTCGGCTTTCATTATTTGTTTTTCGAGACTTACATTGTAAAGTGTACCATCTTTTTTTCGCATGGTAAGGTCTACTTTTTTGTAGCTGTCACTGGTAACTATTGTGTTTATAGCCTCCAGCGATGCACACGAAACAGTATATTCTACATTATTGGCAGCAAGCTTAATTATCTTATCTCCTTTTTCTACTTTTTTCGTGCCAAAAGCGGGTCCGCCGGGTACTACATCCTCTACTACAATTTCCTCTTTTTCGTTTTGGCTTACATAAATGCCAAGCGAATAATTTTCAGTAGAGATAGAAGATACAAAAGAGGCCTTTTCATTGTAATTAAAATAAGTGGAATGCGGATCGAAATACGAGCAAAATACTGAATAGAACCTGTTATACATGCCATCTTCAAACCCGTCTGTCGGGTTCAGCTGGCTGTTAACCCTGCACAGATATGTATCTATTATTTTAGCCTTTGAAGTTTCAAACAGCCCCGCCACTTTACTTCGAAGCGAATCCTTGTTTTTACTCAGCATCGAAATATCCTCGAGTATATCGAAGGTAATTTTCTTGCGTAAAAATTTCTTTATGCGTTCCGGATCAGAATGGTAAGGAAAAGTTTTTTTACTAAAAAAAATGGTGTCTTTAGACTGATAGGAGAGTGGCTCCTTCGCAATTTCTTCAACGAATCTTTTATTGCGCTCCAAAGCCTTTTTGTAGTTGGACACAAAGTCATCCAGAAAGGCACAGTCTTTACCGTTTAGGTAATCGTCTATTTCGTATTTATGTTTTTCAAGCAGGGCATTTTCCTGTTGCAGGAAGAGTATCTTGTTTTCGTCAAGCTGCTCCATTACTGTGTTAAAAACATATACAGAGAGGCTGTCATCTACCGGCTTCGGTTTGTAGTGCCTTGTCTGCATTACATCATTTATCCGGCTAAAAATGCCGCATGCCTTTTCCTGTCCCTGTGCCATTGCCTGAAGGGAACAAAAAAAGGCCAATGCAGCTATTGCTTTCATATTATGCTTTATCTTCCTTTTTGTAAAAAGGTAGTTTTACTACAGTGGCAGCGACATCATTTTTACGGATGCGAATAAATATTTCGCTTCCCGGTGCAGCATATTCTATCGGCACATAACCAAGCCCAATGCCTTTATTAAGTGACGGTGCCATTGTGCCCGATGTAACGACACCAATTACAGTACCCTTAGCATCGACGATTTCATAGTCATGACGGGGAACTCCCCTGTCTAATAGTTCAAAACCAACAAGTTTGCGTGTTACACCAACTTCTTTTTGCTGCTTAAGCGATTCTGAATTTATAAAGTTTTTATTGAATTTGGTAATCCATCCCAGTCCGGCTTCAAGCGGAGAAGTGGTATCGTTAATATCGTTTCCATAAAGGCAGAAACCCATCTCGAGACGTAATGTATCTCGTGCGGCAAGGCCTATTGGCTTGATGTCGTAAGGAGCACCAGCTTCAAATACTTTGTTCCAAATTTGTTCAATTTCGCTGTTCTTGGCATAAATTTCAAATCCGCCACTACCTGTATAACCTGTAGCCGAAATAATTACATGTTCGATACCGGCAAAGTCGGCTACCTCAAAGTGGTAGTATTTAATGGCAGCAAGATCTATAGAAGTAAGCGATTGCATTGCTTCCATAGCCATAGGCCCCTGGATAGCAAGCAAAGAATAGTCATCACTCAGGTTGCGCATGGTAACATCCATATCATTATGAGATGATATCCATTCCCAGTCCTTTTCAATATTAGATGCATTTACTACAAGTAAATACTCTTCTTCCTTTATTTTATAAACTATAAGGTCGTCTACAATACCACCTATAAGGTTAGGTAAACACGAATACTGAGCCCTGCCTATAGTAAGCTGGGATGCATCATTACTGGTAACTTTTTGAATAAGATCTAACGCTTTTGGGCCACTTAAAAGGAATTCTCCCATGTGCGACACATCAAATACACCTACACCGTTTCGCACAGTATCGTGTTCAGCATTAACTCCTTCATAAAGTACAGGCATGTTGAAGCCTGCAAACGGAACCATTTTGGCACCAAGGCCCTCGTGAATGTGCGTAAGCGCAGTATTTTTCATTTATGTGTAAAGTAAAAGTTTGAATGCGCTAATTTATTGAAAAAACCACAATTAATGCTTCTGTATTTTAACAATTATGATTTATTAACGAAATAACTTACTACCTTACCTTTGTGCTGCTGCAGAAGTTTTGAGTCTATTTTATAGCGTTCATCATTCCCTTAATAAATTGAATAGCGCCAAATATTATAGCTCCGTAAGCAATTATACCACGGCTCCCAGTAGATATCGAAACTACTGTAATTACAAGGCCGCCGGCAAGCCATAAGCCTCCATAAAGCATATCTTTATTAGCCCTTTCCTTTTTGGCTTTCGCTATTTCCTGCTCAAGATTATTAACTACAGCCGTAGCACTTTCTTCGTCAAGACCCTGTTCTATAAGTGCCATTTTTGTTTCATAGGTGTTCTTGTCTTGCTGCAGCATCATATTTGCAGCAAAAGCATATACTTGATCAGAAGCGTCCTGTTGGTCAATAGTAGTGTTTTCCATAAGTGTGATATCATATTTTGTTAAAGTGTTAAAAATAATAAAAATTTTTTAACACTATTAAAAAACATGCGATCTTTTTATAAGGAGAACTACATACTACGTTTTTAAGGATAGTAAGTAATCCTTTAACTCTTCATAACTGGTTATTAGAGTAGCCTTCTTCTTGCCATTTATAACGCTCTCTATCTGTTCTGGTACAGGAATATCGATAGCAAGGTTTTTCTTGATGCTGTCGGCAAACTTTACCGGGTGGGCAGTTTCTAAAAATACGCCGGTATAGTTGCCATGCTTATCTGCATGGTATTTTTTAAGGCCCAAATAAGCCACAGCCCCGTGCGGGTCGCACAGGTATTCATCTTCGGTATATACTTTTTGCAGGGCGGCAATTGTTTCTTTATCGGTAAAGCTGTACGAAGTGAGTTCTTCATCGAGTTTGTCAAATTGATTATCAAACAATTCCAGTATCCGTACAAAGTTACTTGGATTGCTCACGTCCATTGCGTTAGACATTGTTTCGACAGTGCTTTTAGGCATATATTCCTGAGTGTGCATGTAGCGTGGAACAGTATCATTAGCATTGGTGGCCGCCACAAAATGCGCAACAGGCAATCCCATCTTCCTGGCCATCATGCCAGCGCAAATGTTGCCAAAATTGCCGCTTGGTACAGCAAACACAAGGGGCCTTCCCTTCTTCTTTAGTTCCCTGTAAGCAAAAAAGTAATAGAACATTTGTGGTAGCCAGCGCGCAATATTTATCGAATTGGCCGATGTGAGGCTGACATCTTTAAGAGCATCATCAAGAAACGCCTTCTTTACCATGTCCTGGCAATCATCAAACGTACCCTCTACTTCAAAAGCCGTAATATTCTGGCCGAGTGTAGTGAGCTGCTTTTCCTGAACATCGCTAACTTTACCACTTGGGTACAGTATTACTACGTTTATACCTTCAACGCCAAGAAATCCGCTCGCTACGGCACCACCTGTGTCGCCCGATGTAGCCACGAGCACGGTAAGTTGTTTCCCGGCATCATCTCTTGTAAAATAGTTCAGACAGCGCGACATAAAGCGTGCGCCCACATCTTTGAACGCCATTGTGGGGCCGTGGAATAATTCTAAAGAATATATACCTTCCTCAACTTCAACTAGCGGAAAATTAAAGGATAAGGTTTCTTCAATAATCTGCCGTAATTCAGCTTCCGGGATCTCATCGCCTATAAATGGAGCAATTACTTTGTAAGCTATATCCGCTTCCGTGTAATTTTCTATATTTTCTATAAAATCGGCGTCAAGCTGAGGAATGTTTTCCGGAAAGTACAGGCCTTTATCGGGCGCAATGCCAGTAGTAGCAGCATCTTCAAAGAACACTTTATGTAGTGGATTATTTAAACTGTAGTATTTCATAATATTACTTTTATGCCTTGAGAATTAATTGGGCTCACGTGTACCTCAAAAGGTATTCCTGTTTCATTCATTATTACTGCCATGGCATCGGCCACTTTTCTTGCAGTAGCTTCTCCTTTTGATAATGCAAATACCGATGGGCCGCTGCCCGATATCCCGCCACCCAGGGCTCCTGTTGCAATAGCTGCGGCCTTAAGTTCATCAAATTTCGGGATGAGGATGCTGCGGACTGGCTCTACCAGTTCGTCATGTAGGGAGCGGCCAATAAGGTCATAATCGCTGGTGTACAAACCACTTATTAACCCACCGAGGTTACCGCATTGTATAGTCGCTTTTTTGAGACTTATATGTTCTTTAAGCACAGATCGTGCATCTTTCGTCTTAAGTTCTATCTGTGGGTGTATCACTGTAGCGTACAAGTCGGCAGGTGATGGTATGGTGATGATATCCAAAGGTTCGTAACTTCGTATGAGCGTAAAACCACCCAAAAGGGCAGGGGCTACATTATCGGCATGGGCGGTTCCGCTTGCTAATTTTTCGCCCTGCATGGCAAAGGGTACCAGTTCCTTTATGCTAAATGGACCTCCCAGCAGTTTGTTAATGCCATAAACCGCGCCTGCAGCACTTGCTGCGCTGCTGCCTATACCGCTGCCGGCTTTTATATTTTTGGTAATGCTAATGTCAAACCCACAATTGGGTTGTAATGCATTCAATAATGCCACAGCGGCTACTCCCGCTACATTTTTATCGGTTTCCAACGGAAGGTAGGCACCAATAATCTTAATGATCCGAACACCCTTTTTTGCGGTTTTAGTAATTGTCATGGTATCGCCCACACTCTCAAGGCATAGGCCAAGCACATCGAACCCGCAGGAAACGTTAGCGATGGTAGCAGGGCAAAATAGTTTTACTTCGTTCATTATATACTTTATTACCAGTAATTACACAATTTCGCTAATTTTAAAACTATTGGTACTTCAATTTGTGCCAATTAGTGTAATTTGCGTTGGATACTACTTATTCCCAATCCTGATCACGTCTGCAAAAATACCCGATGCTGTTACTGCGGCTCCTGCTCCTGCACCCTTGATTATTAGGGGCTGATCGGCATAACGATCGGTGAAGAATAACACGATATTATCTTTACCTTCCAGATTATAAAACGGGTGGCTCGGCGGAATAAACTGCAGGCTTACGTTGGCTTTTCCATTCTCAAACGAAGCTACAAATTTCAGCCGGTCTCCGTTCGCAGCAGCCTTTTGATACAAAGCATCAAAATGATCAGCGTGTATTACGAGCGATTTTAAAAAGTCATCGTTAGTACCAGTTGCTAAACATTCTTCCGGCAGGAACGAAATGGTTTCGATTTCATCAATCTCCATCTCATAACCACTTTCACGTATCAGGATAACTAGCTTTCGTTTCACGTCAATTCCGCTTAGGTCAATTTTAGGGTCAGGCTCAGTATACCCCTCTGCCATGGCTTGCTGTACCACTTCCGAAAAAGGGTTATCCTCGTTAAAGTTATTAAATATAAAATTTAAACTACCGCTAAGTACTGCCTGTATTTTATGCACCCGGTCGCCGCTTGCAACAAGATTTTTTAGAGTGTCGATAATCGGTAGCCCTGCGCCTACATTAGTCTCGAACAAGAAGGGGGCGTTATATTGTCGGGAGAGGTTCTTAAGGTGTTTATAGTTGGTATATTTCGACGAACAGGCCACTTTGTTGCATGTTACAACTGCAATGCTGCTTTTTAGATATTCCCCATAGGTGGCTGCTACTTTATAACTGGCAGTAATATCTACAAAGATACTATTGCGCAGGTTAAGCTCTTTTATTTTACTAATGAAGCCATCTGTACTGGTTGCCTCACCGCTTTCGAGAAGTGATTTAAACTCTTTGATGTTTACACCCTCCTCATTAAAATACATCTTTCGTGAGTTAGAAAGCCCTGCAATGCGAACGCTAATCTTTAAGTTATTTTTCAGGTATTCACTTTGAGATTGTATCTGGTCGAGAAACTTTTCGCCAACGTTACCTACACCCATCACGAATAGGTTTAGCTGAATTGTAGCATCCTCAAAAAAGGTTTCGTGCAGGGTATTTAATGCTTTCTTTACATCGTTTTTATTAATTACTGCTGAGATATTTCTTTCAGACGCCCCTTGGGCTATAGCCCTGATGTTGATGTTGTTTTTCCCTAAGGAGCTAAACATCCGCCCACTAAGCCCCTGGTGGTTTTTCATGTTTTCGCCCACAACCGCTATAATAGAAAGTCCGTTTTCTATTATAGCCGGATATATCTTTAGCTGTTTTATCTCAAAGTCAAATTCAGCATCAATAGCTGTACTGGCTTTTTTGGCCTCGGCTTCTAAAATACCAAGGCAGATGGAATGCTCAGACGATGCCTGCGTAATAAAGATTACATTAATGTTTTCTTTAGAAAGAACTTCAAACAGACGTTTAGAAAAGCCAGCTACGCCTACCATTCCCGGGCCTTCAAGTGTTATCAGCGTAATGTCATCTACATTACTTATTCCGCGAATGGGGTTTTGGCTCTTAACTTCAGGCACTTTATTTATAGTACTTCCGGGTGCTTCGGGCTCAAAAGTATTTTTTATATGTAGCGTGATGTTCTTATTAAGTATAGGCTGAATTGTGGGCGGATACAAAACTTTGGCACCAAAATGCGAAAGTTCCATAGCCTCTTCAAATGTAATGTACGGTATGGGTTGCGCCTGTTTTACGATTTTAGGATTGGCTGTATAAATTCCGTTTACGTCTGTCCATATTTCAAGGCACTCTACGTTTAACGCCGCGGCAACAATGGCGGCGGTGTAGTCGCTTCCTCCACGGCCCAGGGTAGTGGTATGTCCATCTGCTGCCTGCGCAATAAAACCTGGCATTACAGTAATACTATGCTTGTTTTCTGTAAAGTATTCAGCGATACGTATATTCGTACTATCAAAATTTACAACCGCTTTGCCAAAACGATTGTTGGTTTTAATAAGATCCCTGCTATCGGCAAGGTACGCATCATCACCCTGAGCCTTCAATACTTCCGATAGAATGTATGACGATAATATTTCTCCGAACGATAATATAAGGTCTTTTGTTCGTTCCGATAGTTCGCCTAACAGATAGCACCCGTCCAGCAATGTCTCCAGACGGTTTAGTTCCCGTTTGACATGGCTTAATATAGCACTTTGGTCGGTAACGGGAATCATAGATTTGATAACGTCAAGGTGGCGGGCTTCAATATTTTCGAGCACCTGCTTATAATCCTCGTTTTTTTCTGAAGCGTTAATGGCGGCTTTAAGCAGAAGGTCGGTCACTCCGCCAAGTGCCGAGACTATAACTATAACGGGTGCAGTTTGCTTTTTTTGTAGAATGATATTTATACAAAGCGATATATTTTGGGCATTGGCTACCGAAGTTCCGCCAAATTTGATGATGTTCATAGTAGGATGATTTTTTATATGCATGAGTGGCTTAAGCTATTTAAATAAATAACCATGGTATGCGGTCTATATGTAAATGTTAAACCCCCAACGGGGTTGTAGTAGTCGTGGTAACAAAAATATTTGTAACCCCTGCATAGGTAAGGGTAATCGTAGTTAAATATTTGTTGCTGTTAGCCATCATATACTTACAAATGTAATAAATTTACAGAGCAGCCCGCCGTTATTGGGCCTTTTTACAGATATTATACAAATAGTTCAAATAGGTTGGCAAATGAAGATTTTTGACACAATAAAGATACGTGAGGCTGATAAAATAACAATTGCCAATCAAAATATTAACTCAGTCCAACTTATGGAAAGGGCCGCATTTGAAGTATTTTATTGGCTTAAGACACATTATGCTGATAAGGAGACAACGTTTCACATATTCTGCGGCAAGGGAAATAATGGTGGCGACGGCCTCGTAATTGCAAGGCTGCTTCATAAAGACGGATATCCCATTATCCTTGAAATAATAGAAGAAGCAGGTAAGCCAACGCCCGAGTTTACCACCGCTTTACAACAGATAAAAGATAACAAAATTGCCTACAATACCGGGGAGGTTTACAATTTTGAAAGAGGTAAATTGATTTATATCGACGCTTTGTTTGGAATTGGGATGAACAGGGAGTTACCAGAAAGAGTAGTAAGCGTTACTGAAAAGATTAATAGTTGTGAGGGAACAATAATTTCTGTAGACGTACCTTCAGGAGTGTTCATGGATAAGCCTACATCTTTTGCGGTACGCAGCGATATTGTGCTCACTTTTATGTTCCCAAAACTTGCTCTTTATCTTGCAGGTAACAGTGAATTTGTAAATAAGGTGCATGTATTAGACATTGGACTGGATAAGGAATTTATTCGTAATACACCATCCGACTTCGAACTTATAAATCACATGCAGGTCAGCAAGCGCTACCGGCCAGTAAAACCACATGCTCATAAAGGTACACAGGGGCACGCTCTTATTATAGGCGGTAGTTATGGAAAAATAGGGGCGGTGTGCCTTGCGGCGAAAGCGGCACTTAAATCAGGCTGTGGGTTAGTAACGGCATACGTACCTAAATGTGGTTACGAGATAGTACAAACGTCCGTTCCGGAAGCTATGGCATTAACGGATGGCAAGGAGCACATCGATAAAATAAGTTATGATCTGCATCCAAAAGCGATAGGGCTGGGACCAGGCATAGGTCAGCATCCCGAAACCCAACAGGCTGTTTATGAGTTCTTAAAGTTGGCAAACGTTCCGCTTGTCATAGATGCCGACGCTCTAAATATATTATCTTATAATAAAGAATGGCTCGATCTTTTGCCCGAAGGCAGTATTCTTACCCCGCATCCTAAAGAGCTGGAGCGTTTATTGGGTAAATGGGAAGATGACTTTGATAAATTAGATAAGATAAGAGCTTTTTCCACAAAATATAAAGTGGTTATTGTAGCTAAAGATGCCCATACTTTTATAATCAGCGGCGATAATGTATACATTAATAATACGGGGAATGCTGCTTTGGCTACCGGAGGTACCGGCGATGTACTTACCGGTATTATCACCGGTCTGTTGGCACAGGGGTATTCTCCCGCCGACGCAGCGATTTTTGGTGTTTACCTTCATGGCCTTACCGCCGATATCGCTATTACAGAAACGGGACATCAGGCTTTTACGGCTTCAGACGTTATTAATTATTTAGGTAAAGCGTACCTGAGAATTGAAGCAGAATGCCGTCAAAAATGAAAATTTGCTAAAAATGTTGTTTTTTAGTTGCGAATTAGTGAGTTTTGTAAAACCAAACCACTACTTTACATGGATACCATACATTATATCAGCAGCGACATATTATCCCTTGAAACCCTAAACGAGATCCTCTCTCAGGACATGAAACTCGCATTATCGGAAGAGGCTCGAGCAAACATAGAAAAGTGCCGCAATTACCTTGATAATAAGATGCTTGATAATGATAAGCCTATCTATGGTATTAATACAGGTTTTGGGTCACTTTACAACATTAAAATATCTAATGATGATCTTTCGAAGCTGCAGGAAAACCTTGTAAAGTCGCATGCCTGCGGAACAGGAGATGAGGTTCCCGAGGCTGTGGTCAAAATCATGCTGCTGCTTAAAATACAATCGCTTAGCTATGGGCACAGCGGGGTACAGCTTGCAACAGTTGAGCGGCTTATCGATTTTTATAATAACGACATTTTTCCGGTAATATATACACTTGGCTCGCTTGGTGCATCCGGGGATCTCGCTCCGCTGGCACACCTTTCCCTTCCACTTATAGGTGAAGGCGAAGTATACGCCGATGGCTTTCGCCAGCCTTCCCGTAAAGTACTGGAAAAGATGGGATGGGAACCAATTGTGCTTAAATCTAAAGAAGGCCTTGCTTTGCTAAATGGTACCCAGTTTATGGGAGCTTATGGCGTGCATGTTCTATTGCGTGCTGCTAAATTTTGCTATCTGGCAGATGTTATAGCCGCAGTATCTCTTGAAGGTTTTGACGGGCGAATAGAACCGTTTAATGAGCACATACACATGATACGCCCGCATAAAGGGCAGATTATTACGGCACGCAGGTTTAATGATCTACTAGAGGATAGCGAAATCATCGGCCAACCTAAGCAGCATGTTCAGGATCCTTATTCGTTCCGATGTATCCCACAGGTACATGGTGCTACAAAAGATACTATAGATTACGTTAAAAGGGTATTCAAGACTGAAATTAATTCAGTATCAGACAACCCAAATATATTTGTGGGCAGCGATGAGATAATTTCCGGTGGAAATTTCCATGGACAGCCGCTTGCCCTTGCACTGGACTTTTTGGGCATCGCACTTGCCGAACTTGGCAGTATATCAGAAAGGCGTACTTACCAGTTAATATCGGGTTTACGCGGGCTGCCGCCGTTTCTGGTAAGCAACCCGGGCCTTAATTCAGGCTTTATGATTCCGCAGTACACCGCAGCAAGTATAGTTAGCCAGAATAAGCAATTAGCAACGCCGGCAAGTGTTGATAGTATTGTATCGAGCAATGGGCAGGAAGACCATGTAAGCATGGGTGCTAATGCAGCGACAAAAGCATTGCGCATCATGGAAAACCTGGAACGTATATTAGCTATCGAACTTATGAACGCCTCTCAGGCGTTAGAATTCAGGAGGCCGCTCAGGTCAAGCGAATTTATCGAAATGTTCATTAAATCATACAGGGAAGAAGTACCTCTTGTTACCGAGGACCGTATTTTACATTATGATATAGAAAACACAATAGCTTTTTTAAACAATCTACATCTTGACGATAGCGTGGTAGAATAACTCTATCGGTTCTATAGTTTATTAGAAGTTGCGGCAGTTAGTCGTCGGTAATACTGTTTTTCATTTCGATAGAATCATTGCACATTTGCATTGATAAGTAAGGGTTAAAGATATGTGAATAGTGTAAAGTCTTGCGTGCTAAAGTTTTAAATTTGAGTTGTATATATCAACCAAATAGCCAGTTATGAGCAATCCTAATAAACTTAGCAAACCTCTCAGTAAAAAAACAGTTGTAATTTGTGGTGCATCAAGCGGTATAGGCCGTGCTGCTGCGATAGAATTTGCAAAAGAAGGTGCTACTCTAATTCTCGTGGCCCGCAGGGAAACAGTATTAGAAGAACTTGCGGCAGAATGCATTATGATAGGTGCTGCAAATGCAATTGCCCTTGCAGCAGATGTGACTGATGTAGCTGCGCTGCAACATGTAGCCATAATAGCCGAATCGCTTAATGGCGGCATTGATGTTTGGATAAACAACGCAGGCATTGGTGCAGTAGGGGAGTATGATAAAATACCCATGCATATACACGAACAGGTTATTAAAACGAGCCTGATTGGCCATATGAATGGTACATATGCCGTACTGCCTATATTTAAAAGTCAGACTTTTGGGATACTTATAAATACAATTTCAGTAGGGGGATGGGTACCGGAGCCCTATGCCGTTGCCTATACCGCAGCTAAATATGGGTTGAGAGGTTTTTCTGAATCCTTACGCTGTGAGATGAGACTACATACGCACATAAAAATATGCGATATATTTCCCGCTTATATAGATACTCCGGGTTTCCAGCATGGCGCTAATTACGTAGGTAAAGTACTTAAGCCTGTGCCACCTGTATTTCCGGCAAAACGTGTAGCCAAAACTATGGTTAAACTTGCAAAGCGTCCTAAAAATTATTCGTATGTTGGCGAAACCGCAAAGTTTATAAGACAATGAACCAAATTGCGCCGTCTCTAACCAGAAGCGGAAACTCTGCAATGATGGAGAATTATTTCAAGCGCGCTAAAGACGCACCCATAACCTCAGGAGCAGTTTTAAACCCTGTGGCTGAAGGAACGAACGTTTCCGGAGGCTGGTTAAAACCTTATAAAAAACAAAAGGCTAACAAAACGTTGCTTGCTGCCTTGTTTGTAACCGGACTCGCTGCGGGCATAATGGCTGTAAGCCAAAGAAATAAAACTGCATAAAATAATAGGCCACATAAATAGCTATGGTTTATCTACCTGTGCAATCCATTGCATTATCACCTTTTGAAGGTTATCTCTTTTAACCAGGAGATCTTCCATACTTGTTATGGTCACCATACGGCGGCCATCTGGATAGTTGCCTTCTAATAGCCCTGACAGATTATTTATAGTTTCACCGGTAGGGAATATAAGCAATATATGGTTGCTTTTACGCAGGTTTAATACTACAATATCACGTTTATATTCCTTAGCATCAAAGTCGGCAATTGGGCCATTGTAGTAAAAGGCAGGAGAGTTCCATTTTATTTGCTCACTGATAATAGCATCAATACTTAAAATTATAGCACGCAAAGATTGCAAAACATCTGCTAACGGATGTGTTGAAGTTGAGATGTATTGAGTAACCTGATCTGAATTTGAAAGTTTAGCTTTAGCCATAATTACAGTTTTACTAAATATAAACCCTGTGTTTTACTTATCAGGCCTGTAAAAAGACAATAAAGAGGTGCAAGCAGGACAAGTCAAATTAATCACCGCCCTTGTCTCCTACCTTAATCAGATACACTTTGTCTTCGCGCCTGAATTTTGGACTGTTGGCAACTTTAATACGTTGAACGTATGTGCTGTCCTTCGCTTTTGTTATCATAACGGTCATAGTACCCGCCTTGCTAATATCTTTATTACGGGCCATAGTTGCAGCAGTAGGGCTAACTGTATAGGTACAGTCATCAATCCAGACGATATCAAAGTCAAATACCTCTTCAGAGTTTTCCATTTTCTCTGTCTGCACATTTCCTTTTCTGGTAATATAGCATAACTTCTTTGATGCAGGGTCGGTCACTTTAAATGTGCCTTCCCTAAACTTTATGCAGGCCTTTTCCTGCGCGTTAGTAACAAAGCTAAATAATATAAAAGCTATAAATGTAATTTTTTTGATCATATATCTTTATTTTTATTAGGTGATGACGGCGCGCTTAAAGAGCGCACGACTAACAGGGCCAATGCAATCGCTTCCAGACCATACCAAAAGCTAAGGTCAAAGTCCCACCCGGCCAATGCATAAGTTTAAACAAGGCACCTACAAGTACGACCATCATACCGGCTACCATTAATATAAGCAGTCCTTTATTTTTCATTAAGTTATATTTTGAAGTAAATAGCAAGCAATCCCAATACTGCGGGTAATGCCTGTACATAAAGTATTTTCTTCTGTACTGTAACCGCGCCATAAATTCCTGCTACTAAAACACAGCCCAGAAAAAATGCTGATACATTATCGCGCCAGTAGACATCATTTATAAAAAAAGACCAGATTAAACCGGCTGCCAGAAAGCCATTATAAAGCCCTTGGTTTGCCGCCATAGATTTTGTCTTCTCAAACATATCCGGTGGGAGCGTCTTAAAAACCTTTCGGGCACTTGTTGTCCAGGCAAACATTTCGAGCCACATAATGTAGATATGGATTAGCGCAACAATTGCAATAAGTACAGTGGCTACAGTCATTATAAGTTTATACTACATTAGTCCATTTAAAGTTACGTTCTATTGCGCGTATCATTTCTCCGGCAATATCTTTTTGGGTAGCTCCTTCTATACCTTCAAGGCCTGGTGACGAATTCACTTCTAACAATAATGGCCCTTTTGCCGAACGTATAATGTCTACTCCCGCCACCTTTAAGTTCATGGCTTTAGCTGCCCGAATTGCGATACGCTTTTCATCTGGGGTAACTTTAATTATTGACGCTGTACCGCCAAGGTGGATATTAGCGCGGAATTCTCCGGGCAATGCTTCACGCTGAATAGCGGCTACCACCTTGCCGTCTATAACGAAGCAACGGATGTCTTTACCGTTTGCTTCCTTAATAAACTCCTGAACTAATATATTTACATTTAAACTTTTAAAAGCGTTTATAACACTTTCTGCCGCTTTTTTGGTTTCGGCAAGTACAACACCTTTTCCTTGAGTTCCCTCAAGAAGCTTTACAATAAGCGGAGATCCGCCCACCATTTTAATAAGGTCATTGGTATCAAGGGGCGAATTAGCAAACCCTGTGGTAGGTATATCTATACCACTGTTGAGCAATAGCTGCAACGAGTAAAGTTTATCCCGGCTCTGGCTAATTGCCATAGCTGAGTTTAAAACGAAAACTTTAAGGGCCTCAAAATGACGCGTAAGCGCACAGCCATAAAATGTCATGCTTGGCCTGATGCGCGGTATCACAGCATCAAAATCGTTAAGTACTCTGCCCCCCCTGTAGTGAATTTCAGGAGTATCAGCATCAAGCTTCATATAGCAGTACTTTAGGTTCAGGAAGTGCATCTCGTGGCCGCGTGATTCACCAGCTTCCATAATGCGCTTATTGCTATACAGTTCAGGATTGCTGGCAAGTACACCTATGCGCAGCCCGCGTTTAGGTTCTTCCCCTTTTTCGTAATACTCAAGCAGTTTTTCCCGGGTGGGCTGTCCTAATAAATACTTCTGCTCTGGGTCTACCAGTAATCTTCCGCTCATTGCCTCACGGCCAAGAAGCATACGGAAACCCATCGAGTCACGATTGGTTAAAGTAAATTCGGCCTCCCAGTTTATTTCACCTACCTGTATCTGAGCTTTAATTACATAACGTTGTTCACGATAGCCACTACTGCTTTTTACCACTCTTTTATCTACAAGGGGTGCCTGGCAATGAATAACTGTTTTCGAGTTATTTTGTATGGGGTTTATATCAAACTTAACCCAGTTTTCCCCATCCTTTTCAAAGGGGGCAATGTTGATGGCATGTAATGCCGATGTCTTGGCACCAGAGTCTACACGTGCTTTAATGGTGGGTATTCCAAGGTCTGGGAAGGAGCACCATTCTTCGCTTCCTACTATTACTTTCTCGTGCATTTTACATTTAATTTCTTAATCTAAAGTACTATTTTTTTCAATATAGGATAACCGCTTGGAAATATTTAGCAAAAAAATAATATATATAGCCTAACCCCTGAAAATACACAATTTATCGCTTTGCGGCCGGCATCTATTGATTTGAAACATTACCCGATATTGAATATAAATAAAAAACCTGTAAATAAATTACAGGTTTTAGGTATAAGTGATATTGATTTGTCAAATACAGGCGGTTGCCAATAAATTTTATGCCTACAATGCATATTACTTGTTACTAAGCACCACCACGTTCATAGGCTCAATTTTTACATCTTTCATAATTTTCCCTGTAAATACATCTTTATACTTAGCGATTGAAAGCATTTGGTTTTTAAATTGTACAGGTTTATCTGACCGGTTTACCAATACAATTACCTCCTCATTGTTATACTTTCTGCTAAAAACGTACAGCTTCTGCGTGTCATTTTTTTCGATTGTAGTATAATCACCAAGTCGCAACGATTTGTATTTTTTACGCAGCGTCATAAATTTTTGGTACCAACTAAACAACTCCTTGTTAAATTCTACAGTATCCGAGTCATGTTTTGTCTGGTCAGGGTTGTGTGTCTCTGCATCATATTTTTTATTTTCCCAAATCATAGGTTTACGGCAGTCAGGATCATTGCCTCCCCAAATTCCCGCTTCATCTCCGTAAAAAATCATTGGCGAACCAAGGTATAGCATCTGGAAAGCCGCAATAAGTTTCTGCTTTTGTATTTGTTCAGCGTTTGGTTTTCGGGCGTTGTACGTTTTGTTATTGCTCTTCTGGCTCCAGTTAAAATATTTGCCCCAATCGCCAAATTTTAATCCGTCAGGATTTGCTACAGCACTTGCCAGGCGGGTCGCATCATGACTGTTCATAAGGTTTTGCATATTAAGCGCTACATCATTCCCAAATGCCTCGCGTAACTCTTTCAACTGCAAATCAAAATCTGTAACCGATGATCCCTTTTTATCCTGGATAAAAAAGTCGTGCATGATAAATGCAAAATTATAGTTCATGGTCGCGTCAAACTCATCACCTTCAAGATATGGTCGTGTCTTTTCGATCGGGTAAACAAGTTCGGCAGTCATATATGCAGTGGGGTTAATGCTACGTACCCATTTTCGCCAGTCTTTCCAGAAAGGATGTCCCACATCGTAAGCCACATCGAGGCGCCAACCGTCAATACCATCTTTTATCCCTTTATTCATAGGATCCATCCAGCGTTTTGTGGCGTTAAAAATATATTGTTTAGGTCCCGCAACAAGCCCTTGTTCATTTTCTTTGAATTCGGGAAGAGTCTTAACCCCAAACCAGCCGTCATAATCAAAGGTTGTGCCTTTAGCGGCATCATTCCAGCTCTTTATAGAGAACCAGTCGGCATATGGAGATGCCTGTTGATTCTTTTCAACATCCCGGAATGCAAAACTTTTCACGCCCATATGGTTAAAAACACCGTCAAATATTATTCGCATGTTTCGGGCATGTACTTCTTTAATCAGCTTTAGAGCAAGGAGGTCGGCTTTCGTCCAGACCCAGGTTTTTTCATCTAAAGGATTTTCTTTTGCCATCAATGCTACATCTCCTTTTGGGTCAGGGCCAAATGTTGGATCAACATGATGATAGCACAATGCATCATATTTATGTGATGAAGGTGACCAAAATATAGGAGTCATGTAAATAGCATCTACACCTAATGACTTTATATAATCCAGTTTGTCTATAACTCCCTGCAAGTCGCCTCCATAGCGACGCCGTTGTAAATTATAATATATGTCTTTGCCATTCTGCTGCTCATAAGGTTGCAGTTGGTACCAGTCGCTCGTCCAAGGATGTATCTGGAATGGTGAGGTTGTATTAAACGGGTAAGCTCCATCCTGGTCTTCGGCTTTAGGGTCGTTCGATTCATCGCCATTATTAAAACGTTCCGGAAAAATTTGATACCAAACAATCCCCTTGCTCCATTCAGGCGTAAAACTTTTTTGAGCTACAGAGGGAAGTGAGAGAAGCAATAGTCCAATGGACAGCGACTTTATAATATGTTTCATAAATTAAGCTTATATTAATTAGTAGGTGATTTGAAGTAAGTTATCGATGTCGTGCTAAAAAGTACCGTATTCAAATTTACCTAAACCATATATATTAAAGTAAATCGTTTGCGCAAACATGTTTACGCAAACGTTGGCGTGTTGATAACTTACTCAGTAATTGTCTTTGTAAAGATGTAAATCAAACACATTATACATGTGAGGTGTTTTAAGTAGCCCATCTTAATGCATTAGATAAGTTGGTATAATTCGGATTAAGCGGTAACGATAATTAGAATACAAAAGATACCAAACAATAAATACATAGTGACTTGGGGACGATGTGAAATATAATAAATAATTAATGTAACCAAATACATTGTATTGCAATGTATTTGGTTACATTTGCTACATGGAAGAAAATTTTACAATTAAATGGATATCCCAGCTCAAAAAAGGTACGCTGTCTTTTTTGGTGCTTAGTATTTTAAAAGAGGAACGGGAGTACTACGGATATGATCTTATAAACGAGATAAAAAGGAAAACGAGCGTCGATATTGCCGAAGGGACGCTGTATCCTTTAATGAACCGGCTCAAAAAAGAAAACCTTGTAATATCTAAATGGGTAGAACAGGAATCGGGTATCCCGAGAAAGTATTATACTATTACCCCACTGGGGCTGACAACTATTGCAGAAATGAGAAATTATTGGGATCAGCTTAATACAACAATACATTCAATATGAAATTTAAGGAAATAGTATTCAAGGATAACAGCTCACAACGAATTTATAAGGATTACGTTACGAGGGTAAAGCAGGTTATAAAAGCCCTTAATAAAGAAAACCAACAGGAGATACTGCTGGAAATTAACAGCCATATTTATGAGAGTCTTAAACAGAGACCCGATAGTAATAGGGGCGAGGTTGAAAAATTACTAGATAGCCTGGAGAAATTGGGCCTACCGGAATTTTATTTAAAACCACTGGTTGCAGAAAAAAAATTAGAGGAAGCTACCCAAACTTTTAACCCGATACAGGTTGCAAAGGCAGTTTCCCTAAATATAGGAAATGGTATTGCTTATGTTTTCTTTGCAATTTTCTACTTGTTGCTTTTTGGTTTTCTCTTCCTGATTGTTGCCAAGATTGCCGACCCACAAAATGTAGGGTTTTTTTACCGTCCTGGCAAAATCTTCATTCTGGGTTATTACACAAACAATAGGATAGATCATTCAGCCTATGAACAGCTGGGTAACTGGTTTATACCATTGATGGCGATACTAATCTTAGTATTCTACCTTCTTATTACATTATTGCTTCGGGTTAAAAAATCATTTAAATAATATATATCATGAAAAAAAAGTTGTTATCTACATTCTGTCTCTGCTTTATATCTTTCTCTGCATTTGCCCAATATATTGATACAGGAAAGCTTGACGAGTATTTTAACGCACTCGAAAAGAACAATAAGTTTATGGGAAGTGTTGCCGTCTCCCAAAACGGAAAGCTTATCTATAAGAGGGCGTCAGGCTTCTCAGATATTGCCAGCAATACCAAATCAGATGCAGAAACCAAATTCCGGATTGGTTCTATTTCAAAGACCTTTACATCGGTTTTGGTGCTGAAGGCTTTTGAAGATAGCAAATTGAACTTGGACCAAACTATTGCAAAATTTTTTCCAACGGTTAAAAACGCCAATCAGATTACAATAAGGCAGCTTCTTCTACACCGCAGCGGCATCTATAACTTTACCGATGCCGAGGATTATAAAACCTGGATGACCCAGGCCAGGACAGAAAAAGAAATGGTAGAAATCATTGCAAAAGGAGCAAGTGATTTTGAGCCGGGAACCCGGACACAATACAGCAATTCAAATTATGTTTTGTTAACCTATATCCTTGAAAAAACATATAATAAGCCGTATTCGGAATTACTAAAAACTTACATAGCAGAGCCCGCCGGGTTAAAAAACACATATCTGGGTCAGAAGATTGGGTCTCAGAAGAATGAAGCCAGATCTTTCGATTTCGATGGGGACTGGAATAAAGTGCCGGAAACCGATATTTCGATACCGTTAGGCGCAGGTGGGATAGTTTCTACACCTAACGATCTTGTACAATTTAGCGACGCTCTTTTTGGCGGAAAACTGCTAAAAAAGGAAACTTTAGAGTTAATGAAGCCTACTAGGGATAGTTTTGGAATGGGTCTAATGCAAATACCCTTTTACGAACATATTGCCTATGGACACAGCGGAAGCATTGATAAGTTTACATCTGTATTCTCCTACTTTCCTGATAAACGCCTGTCATTTGCCTTGATGTCAAATGGGACAAACTTTGATAATAATGAAATATCCCTCGCGGTTTTAAGCGCGGCATATGGGAAACCATTTGATATACCTGATTTTAAGACATTCCAAATTAGTCCGGAAGATTTTGCAAAATATTTAGGCGTATATGCATCAAAGCAGATACCCATTAAAATTACAATATCAAACCAAGGTAATACCCTTATAGCACAGGCTGCCGGTCAATCTTCATTTAACCTTGTGGCTACCGGAGTAAATAAATTTGCATTCGAAAAAGCTGGTATCGTACTCGAATTTGAATCGGAAAAAAAGCTTATGGTACTTAAACAGGGTTGGGGAGAATTTATTTTTACTAAAGAATAATTTAGAATTCTTACCTATATCGACTTAAAGAGGAATTTAGTAGGATAAATAAAAAAACCTGCAATCATTGATTTTGCAGGTTTTACACGTTTTTTTGTGGGTTTTTGAAAAATTTGGAAAAGTATTAATTTCCCTTATTTTACCCATTTCGTGGGGAGAGAAGGATTCGAACCTTCGAAGATTTCTCAACGGATTTACAGTCCGTCCTCGTTGGCCGCTTGAGTATCTCCCCTTTGCCAGTCAATAAAGTTACCCTTATTGCGGTTGCAAATATAAGCGTGTTTTTTAAATTTCCAAACTTATTAGGCATAGTTTTTTCATCAAATATTCAATTGGTTGTATTTGAGCTTTCTGCAGATTAAATTTTTTATAATCCTTATAAATATTACGCAATGATTCTTCCAATGCCAAACATGTAAGCTTCGATTAACACCCTCGTCAGAAGTTTTAATATGAAAGTTATAATTTTTCTCCGAAATTTTAATCTAACAAATATTGTAAAATGGCTACTATTTATAGGGTTTTTATCTCTAATTATATGCGAGCATACAAGATTAATACTGTTAAATAAATGTTAAATGAAATATTTGCTGTAACCAAACTATGAGTATCGTCGTCTATTACTTTAAACAATCATCAATCAAAAAACATTTGCTGCTTAATCACCGGCAATCATCAATTAATCAATCAATCATCATGAAAAAATCAATTTTTACTTTCGGAATCGCTTTGCTATTATTTTGTAACCCGGCATTTGCCTTTAATACTGACCAACTATCGTTTCCAGTGCCATTAATGTCCGACTATACTAAAGCTTCTCCATTGGCTTCCGCAATCGCTAACGGAGATGTCGTATCAGTAAAGGCATTTATTGCATATGGAGTAGATATCAATGAGATGTTCAATGATATGACCCCTCTGATGATCGCTGCACGATACAATCAGGTTGAGATTGTGAAACTGCTGCTGGACAAAGGAGCGGGTAAGCGAATCAAGAATTCTAAAGGCTTTAACGCACTAAAATATGCTGAACTAAGCAATGCTAAAGAAGCAATTGCTGTTCTAAAGGCTTAAAATTCTTTTATAAATTTTCCTTAATTATTAACTGCCGGCTAGCCCGGGGGGAGGGAATCTATTTTCTGTTTCAACAACAAACAACAAACATTATAAATCAATCAATCATCAATCAATCAATCATTATGAAAAATTCAATCATCATTTTAAGTTTTTTAGCAGCTATTTTAAGTAATTCGGCAATGGCATCAGAAATGTTAACCGTGCAATCGTATAATACCATCTTTCAGGAAGGTGTGGCTACCCCTCTCGCATCTGCCATTGCTAAAGGAGATATAACATCAGTTAAATCATTTATAGCTTATGGCATAGATATAAATGAAAGAAATAATGATATGACTCCTTTAATGCTGGCAGCACGTTATAATCAGGTAGAAATCATTAATTTACTGCTGGCTCATGGCGCAAATATTAAAGAAACTAATGCCAGGGGTTTTAATGCTCTTAAATATGCACAGTTAAGTAGTGCTAAAGATGCTGTAGCATTATTAACAACACAAACTACTGCGATTGCCTTAAATAGAAAGCAGGTATCTAAACGGTCATCGATATAATAACAGTTACAACTATCAACTTGCAGCTATAGCATCGGCAGGCGCGTTTTCTATTATAAATTTGGGTTAGTCGCTAAATATATTGCTGGCCGCTTGCCGCTGCGATAGTATGCAGCATTACTTTGCTACTTAGTTGTAGATGCAGTATTACAACGGTTATTGTATTTAATATCATATGGCTTTACCGCCACTTAGTTAACTTTAATTAATAGGATTGTACAAAAAAAAGCACCTGAAATGGTGCTTTTTTTTGTACAATATCTTTTGCAAACTATTTATTTTCTGAATTTACTCAATAACCAGATTACTAATACAACTACGGCAATTACGATAAATATCCCGAAGCCCATACCTGCCTTAAATATATCGCCTATTGCCTCACATCCTGTCAGAAGGGAAAGAAGCATTGCAAATGCGCCTAATTTGATAATCCTGTTTTGCATAATATTTTGTTTTTTGGTTAATTATACAATAAAGGTAAAACTATGTCGTGAGAGTTTTATTAAAAATAAATTAATTGGGTAAAAATTAAGGTTTAGCGTATAAGGCTAAAATGCGATTTAATTTCTTTAGTCTCTCCATATTGGGTATATGTTGCAGTAAACCAGTAATCACTGGATGGCAGGTTCTCACCATTAAGAATTCCATCCCATCCTTTACCAGGAGACTGAAAGTGGCCAATGTATTTACCGTATCTGTCAAAAATGTTTATAGTAGCGACTATTCCAAAATCAGGCTTGTCAACATTCCACATCTCATGCACAGAATCACCATTAGGTGTAAAAAATTTAGGGTATTTGAGCGTTATAGGATTTTGTATAATTGTAATTGTAATCTTTTTCGGCTCACTTTCACAGTCATTTATAGTCTGCGTTACATAATACACTGTCTCTCCCAGTTCGTCTGAACTTACAATTGGCTTTTCATCTAATAGAGCTCTATTTTGATTATACCATTTTAAGTTCGATCCCGTAGCAGTTAATGCCGCGGGGGGCACAAATTGCTTATAGACTATCTTAGTATTCGTTTCCGGCATTGGCGGTGTAGGGTTTACCAGTACATTAATGGCGATTCTGGGGCCTTCACAACCATTTAAAGACTGGCAAACAAAATAGTTTAAAGTACCGGGAACATTTGTAGGTGGTACAGGTGCTCTTTCGCTGCCAATGGCAGATGTTCCGGTGTACCATACAAGGCCGGTGCCGTTTGCAATTAATGGGGGGGTTGCCTCGTCCTTGCAGTATACTAAAGATTGATTAGCCGTAGGTGCCGCAGGTGTCTCCAGAACGGTCACTTGTACTGCTGTGCGCGGCCCCTCGCACTGTCTTATAGTTTGTGATGCGTAGTACCATGTTTCTCCTAATGCAGATGTAGAGGGTACGGGTGCTGTAGCATAGGCTGTCCCGCCGGTAGGACTGTCGTACCACAAAATGTCAGTGCCCGAGGCTGCGAGTGCCGCGGCATTTGACCCTTGGCAATAAACTTTGTTTTCTGAGTATGGTTCCGAGACATAATCTGTACCTATATATACATAATACCAGTTGGACCCACACCCTGATGCATCTTTTATCTTAACGTAATAATACCCTTCTGCAAGCGAGTTAAATGTATTAGAAGTGCTCCAGGTATCGCCATTATCTATACTATAAAAATCCGCCGGGGTATCTATTGTTATGCTTCCTCCGCTGGCGCATGTAGCATATAAATATGATATTAATGGCATATCAAGAAACGGTTCTGAAAGATAGGCATAGCTTTCGCCGGTAATGCAGCCTACGCTATCTTTAATCTTCAGGTTGTAAGATCCAAACGGCAAGCTTTTAGTACTCTCTGTCTGCCATGTGTCTCCGCCATCAAAGCTATATTGAGCAGCTGGAGAAGTAATTGTAATACTACCATTTATGCCGCATAAAGGCTCAACGATAGTGTAATTTACATAGTTTGATATATTAAAATAACTGAGGCGGGCTACGCTTCCAAGTGAGATGCAGCCGGTGGCTGATTTTGTTTTAATAGTATATGTTCCCGATGGTAATGGGTCTGATACATTATTGGAGGTCCATGTTACACCATTGTCAAAACTGTATTTATCGGATACGGTAGTAACCGTTACAACACCATCAGAAATACAAGTCGGTTGCCTTACCGCAATTTCCGGCGGAGGGCTTGAGGTGTTTATCGTGTATGTAGTAGATGTGTAGCACTCCGCTCCATCCGTAACACGCACGCTGTATTGTGCAAGATTAACAGACCCGGGTGGAATAGTGTAGGTGTTTAGTGTGGCCCCGGCAATTGCAATACCTTCCTTATACCATTGATATACTGCATTATTTGATACTGTGACAGAAAGGTCTGCAGTTAGCTTTAAATCGCCAACACAATAGCTTCCTGTAGCTTTAACATTAATATCGAACGCTGCCGACTCAGCAAGGGTAAGATCATCAAACAGGAAGTAAGGATAACAGCTTGAGTTACTATAAGATACCGGCAAGTCTGCAGGGGCACCCATCATAATTGCTTTTATATCAGTTAATGGAGTCATGTTAATGGTAAGCTGACTCCAGCGGGATTGCGGTGTATATATCGCTTTTCCTATTGCAACCCATTCTGTACTCGCTCTATCCGGACTCATAACCGTATTCACCGGTAGTTGGCTACAATCCTGTGTGCCGTAGATTGTTATAAAAACAGGTTCTAAATCCGCTATCGGGCAATTATCTCCATAGCCGGTTATTGGTGCAGAAGCGACATAAAATGTTAGCTGGTAATTAGTGCCACGCACCAACGGTTGTAACAGGCAGCTACCTAAATATTCATTCCATTCCGGAATAAAGTGTGCCCCGGCAATGCCATTACCATTAGGAAAAGGAGTTAACGTAGATGAAAGCGCCGTGATCGCACCGGTTATCATACCACAGGTGTTTAAATAATCGGTAGTAGCTATAGTTGCCTGTATCCAGCCATTACAATAGTCAAGCTGCGAGAAACTGTCAGGGCAATTAGAAAAATTTTCGAATGATGCATTAGGTATAACAGATGATACCGGAGTTTGATCTCCACATATGCAATCCCTATCATTAAGGTCTATTTTTCCATCTCCATCGTCATCAATACCATTGTTGCAAATTTCCTGGCCAAAACATGTAGATGTAAAAAAAAATAATAAGAGTAATAATCTTATTGTCATAATAGTAATGTGTTAATATTAGTTGGTGGTGGTGTATAATTCGCGACAAATATAACAATCTTAATATTATGTTAAAATTAATATCCAACAATGTTTAATTAATTTCAAAAAACATTGTTTTTAATTTAAAATATTATCCCTTACTTTTACAAACCAAACACAACACCGCATTTATGAGCCATAAAATATTGCTTACATCACGCGAAGTCAATATCATTCTTCATCGTTTGGCCTGCCAGTTAATAGAAAAACATCTCGATTTTTCCGAAACCGTTCTCATTGGCGTTCAACCGCGCGGAGGCTTCGTGGCCAAACGAATAAAAGATATATTAGAAGAAGAATATAATGTACCCACCATAAAGCTTGGATTTTTAGACATTGCTTTTTTTAGAGACGATTTTAGGCGTACCGATATACAGGCTAACATTACCGAAATAGATTTTGTTGTAGAAAATAAAAAGGTTGTTTTTATAGACGACGTTTTGTACACAGGCCGTAGTATACGTGCCGCACTTACCGCAATACAATCGTTTGGGCGCCCTGCCGAAATTGAGCTTATGGTGCTTATAGACAGGCGCTTTAGCCGACATTTGCCTATACAGCCCGATTATCGTGGCCGACAGGTGGATGCTATAAATGGCGAGAAGGTAAAAGTATCGTGGACAGAGAATGACGGGGAAGACACTGTGTATTTAATTTAAGGCGTAATTGCAACACAACAACACACAATGAAAGATTTAAGCGTTAATCATTTATTAGGCATAAAGTATATCAACAAAAATGATATAGACCTTATTTTTGAAACGGCAGACCAGTTTAAAGAAGTTATAAACAGGCCTATTAAAAAAGTCCCATCATTAAGGGACATTACCATAGCTAATATTTTTTTTGAAAATAGCACCCGCACGCGGCTCTCGTTCGAACTTGCTCAGAAAAGGCTTAGCGCCGATGTTATAAGTTTTTCTGCGGCACAGTCATCTGTAAAAAAGGGGGAGACCCTAATTGATACAGTAAACAATATCCTTGCCATGAAGGTAGATATGGTTGTTATGAGGCATGAACGCCCGGGAGCAGCTCACTTTCTCTCAAAAAATGTTAAGGCAAGTATAGTCAATGCCGGCGACGGAGCTCATGAGCACCCTACGCAGGGCTTGCTGGACTCCTTTACTATCAGGGAAAAGTTGGGTGAAGTGGGAGGTAAAAAAGTTGTTATCGTTGGTGATATACTGCACTCTCGCGTAGCATTATCTAACATCTTTGCGCTACAGATGCAGGGTGCCGAAGTTAGGGTTTGCGGACCAAAAACACTTATACCGCGTTATATCGACTCGCTTGGAGTTAAGGTAGAACCAAACCTTCGCAAAGCGTTAGAATGGGCAGACGTTGCTAACATGTTAAGGGTACAAAACGAAAGGCTGGATGTTAATTATTTTCCGTCTACACGGGAGTATGCGCAGCAGTACGGGCTTGATAAACAACTACTTGATTCACTTGATAAAGAAGTTATTATAATGCACCCCGGACCTATTAACAGAGGTGTGGAGATAAGCAGCGACGTAGCCGACTCGCAACAATCGGTTATTCTTGAGCAGGTAGAAAATGGCGTAGCTATAAGAATGGCCGTTATTTATCTCTTAGCGAGCAAAATTAAACAGTAGATTCTATTTGGCGACTTAGCCTGATAAGTTAACAAAACGGTTCAGTCATAAATTTTTGTAAATACTCAATATACACACTTCGTTACTTTGTATCTTAGCTACATTGCGATTTTAATATAAGTACCTAAGCCACACAGAACCTCAGTACCTCATAGCAAGATGAAAGTAGAAGAAAAAGGACATACCATAATTATTAAGGATACACAGGGAGACAGTAATAAATTTCTGGAAAAACTAACTGCCGAATATAATAGCTTCAAAAATAAAAATCTTGTACTGGACCTGAGCCGGGATTCAGAACTTTCTTTGAACGGAATGTTGGCCTTTTTACCAATAAGTAATAAGCATCGTAAGTCAAAAAAATCTTTAGTGCTTGTTGCACCAAATTTTGATTATGATGATGCCCCTGATGAAATGGTTATTGTGCCTACATTACTCGAAGCTCATGATGTTATAGAAATGGAAGAGATAGAACGTGATTTAGGCTTTTAATTTATAGATCTTCTCTCATACGTTTCTTAAATCCGTTGTCTCTTAACCTTTATTATTAAAAATGACATTAACCGTACTTGGCTGTTATGCTGCCACTCCCAGAACTATGACTAACCCTACATCGCAGCTGCTGGAGATGAAAGGGAGGATGTTCTTAATAGACTGCGGCGAAGGCACGCAGGTGCAGCTAAGGAAGCACAAACTTAAATTTAGCCGTATTAACCATATTTTTATATCTCATCTTCATGGTGACCATTTTTATGGGCTGATAGGTTTAATATCTACGTTTGCACTACTTGGCCGCAAAACCGATTTGCATGTGTATGGGCCTAAAGGGATAAAAGAAGTTACGCTGTTGCAATTAAAGCTTTCAAACTCATGGACAAGTTATAATTTATATTTTCACGAATTGGAGTCGGAAGAATCGGTTGTAGTTTTTGAAGACGAAAAGGTGAGAGTGTCTACAATACCTTTGCGTCATAGAGTATATACTAATGGGTATTTGTTTGAGGAAAAATCGGGAGAGCGCAAACTTAATATCGAAGCCGTTGAAAATTATGAAATTGATCCTTCGTACTACCGTAAAATAAAATGGGGGGGAGATATAACCCTGGAGGACGGCAGGATAATTCCTAATGAAGACCTAACATTCGATCCGCTGCCGGCGAAAAGTTATGCGTTTTGCAGCGATACCGTTTATAATGAAAGTGTATTGCCTATTATAAACAATGTTGATGTACTCTATCACGAAAGTACTTTCTTAGAAGTCGATGTACAGTACTGCGAAAAGACGATGCATTGCACTGCCATACAGGCGGCGACCATTGCAAAAAAGGCGAACGCCGGCCAGTTAATCTTAGGGCATTATTCTACACGCTATGGTTCTATAGAGCCATTTAAAGAAGAAGCCAGAACCATTTTTCCTAATACAGAATTGGCCGACGACGGTAAAGTGTTCGAGCTTTAAGTCGTTGCTAATTTTAGTTTTTAAACGCGTAGTTAACAATATTGGCACCCATTTTAAGTGCTTTAGTACGTACATCAATAGGGTCGTTATGCACTTCAGCATCTTCCCAGCCGTCGCCAAGATCAGTTTCTAAAGTGTACAGCAATACTAATCTTCCCTCATTAAAAACGCCCCATGCCTGAGGTGCTTTGTTATCATGCTCATGTATCTTCGGCAGTCCCTGCACAAAAGGGAATGGACCTTTAAAAATTTCATGGCTTGAAGGTACAGCGGCAAGTTCCTTGTCTGGGAATAGCCTTTTTATTTCTCTGCGAATGTACTTATCCATCCCGTAGTTATCATCTATATGCAAAAAGCCGCCTGACGTGAGATAGTTACGTAGGTTGATAATATCATTATCGCTAAATACTACATTGCCATGACCCGTCATGTGTACAAAAGGATACGAAAACAAGTCGGCACTGCCGGCTTCAACCGTTGCAGTTTTAGTATTTATTTTAGTGCTGATATTTTGGTTACAGAATTTAGCAAGGTTGGGTAAAGAAGTCGGGTTACCATACCAGTCGCCACCACCGGAATATTTAAGTACCGCAATTTCCTGAGCCATTAAAAATGCAGGAGAGAGCAGCAGTATATAAAGAAGTTTTTTCATTCTTAATTATCGCATTTGTTATTGTAAAGATAAAGAAAGATAACGAACTGAAAACTTCGACAAAATAATGACTAACCCTCGTTAACAAACGCAACGCTATGCGCGGCAACAATTGCGGCGGTTTCTGTACGCAGGCGTGTATTGCCAAGAGAAACCGGGATATAACCCTGGCCTAATGCTGTGGCAATTTCTTTCGTGGAAAAATCACCCTCCGGCCCTATAAGTATTGTTGTTTTCTGCTTAGGCTGTAAAGCATGTTTAAGCAGCTTTTTGTCTGTTTCCTCACAGTGGGCAATAAATAATTCGCCCTCATTGGTATCGCTTACAAACGTACTAAATGGCATCGGTTCGTGCAGCACAGGTAAATAATATTGTAACGACTGCTTCATTGCCGTCTGAATTATTTTCTCGAACCGGTCAGCCTTAAAGGCAATACGTTCACTGTGTTCACAAATAATTGGGGTGATCTGTGTTATGCCTATTTCTACTGCTTTTTCTAAAAACCATTCGTAACGGTCGTTGAGTTTGGTAGGTGCAACAGCAAGATGCAGCTCGTAAGGTGCAGATTCAAAAAACTCTTCGGCACTAATAGTAACCTCACACTTTTTCTCGTTTGCAAATGTGATCTCTGCAGTAAATAATGTGCCTTTACCATTAGTTATCTGTATGAAATCGCCTTCTTTTTTTCTAAGTACCTTAACAATATGCCTGCTTTCTTCCTTATCAAAAAGGAACAAGGTTGTGCCGGGTGTAATATCAGGATTATAAAATAACTGCATTATAGTTCTATTCTTGCTTTAGACGTTGTTGTAGCATTGCTAAACTGCTCCTGTAAATATTTTTGGTAGCCCACAATGCCTATCATTGCTGCATTATCTGTAGTATATTCAAATTTAGGAATAAACGTTTTCCAACCGTAAATTTTCTCAGCTTCCTTAAGCGTATTTCGTATACCACTGTTTGCCGAAACCCCGCCGCCAATGGCCACCTGTTTTATTCCTGTCTCTTTAACAGCCAGTTTTAGTTTATCCATTAAAATATTTATAATGGTATACTGTATAGAGGCACAAATATCATTCATATTCTCTGCAACGAAGTTAGGGTTAATTGCAACGTTTTTTTGAACAAAATAAAGTATCTGTGTTTTTAACCCGCTAAAGCTGAAATTCAGGCCGGGCACTTGCGGCTTTGTAAACTGGAAAGCTTTTGGATTACCACTTTGGGCAAACTTGTCAACAAGGGGGCCGCCCGGGTAGGGTAGCCCCAATATCTTTGCGCTTTTATCATAGGCTTCGCCCACGGCATCATCGGTTGTTTCGCCAATAACTTCCATATCAAAGAAATTATTTACTTTAACAATCTGTGTATGTCCACCGCTTATAGTCATGGCAAGGAACGGGAACTCAGGCTTATCAAAACCTTCTTCATCTATAAAATGCGCCAATATGTGGGCCTGCATGTGGTTAACTGCCACTAATGGGATATTTAGCGCGAGTGCAAGCGATTTTGCAAATGAGCTGCCCACTAACAATGAACCCATTAAACCAGGTCCTTGTGTAAAGGCAATTGCACTAAGCTGGCTTTTATTTATTCCTGCTTTTGCAAGTGCAACGTCTACTACAGGCACTATGTTTTGCTGATGCGCCCTCGAGGCCAGTTCAGGCACTACACCGCCATACTGCTCATGAATTTCCTGCCGTGCAACTACATTGCTAAGTACTTTGTCATTAAGCAACACAGCTGCTGCGGTATCATCGCACGAACTTTCTATAGATAATATGTAAACTGGCTGGTTTGCCATAGCTTAGGGCACGGATTTTGAGTTATAAAAAACGGTTAAAGCCTTAGCATCAACAGTAAAAATTCCTACTTTTGCTGCGCCGCCTGCATTAACCGCGATTGTGCAAATTTAAAACAAATAGCAGTATCAAAAAATTTAAAAAAATACTTATACGAACCCTCGTTGGGTTCATCCTTTTTTTGCTGCTATTAGCGCTTGCGCTATCGCTTCCGTTTGTGCAGACAGCCATTGCGCATTACGGTACTAATTACATCAACAAACAGTTTGGTACTCACATAAACGTAGATAAAGTTGCCATAACCGTTTTTGGCGGAATTAAGCTCAAGGGCGTCCTGATTATGGATCATCATAATGACACGCTTATAGCCGCAAGTAAGCTTCAGACAAACATTTTAGGAGTTAGGGAATTTGCAAAAAGCGGACTTCAGTTTAGTACTGTTCGTACTACGGGACTTGATTTTCATATGAAGACCTACAAAGGCGAGACCATATCTAATTTTGATGTTTTTACACGCTCCTTTGATAACGGCAAAAAGCCTGATCCTAACAAACCTTTTAAAGTTAGGGCGGGGTATGTGTATGTTTCTAACGGAAGGTTCAGATTAACAAATGAGAACGCTGTAACGCACCGCGTGCTCGATCTAAAAAAACTAAATGGTAATGTAAAGGATTTCTTTCTGAAAGGGGGCGACATCAGTGCAGAGATACAAAAGCTCTCGCTGCTCGATCATCGCGGACTTTTCGTTGAGAATCTTAAAGCTAAATTTAATTACACCAAAACCCAGATACAGCTTAAACAACTGGAACTGGCAACCTCAGAGTCGGCGTTAACGGGCGATCTCACCCTTAATTATACCAAGGAAAAGATGAAGGACTTTGCCAACCTTGTTGATTTTAATTTTAAGGTTGACAGGGCTACAATTTCATCGAATGAGCTGAATATTTTTTTTAACGAATTTGGTAAAAACCAAAAGTACTACCTCTCTACAACCTTAAGAGGCCCTCTAAATAATTTTGTATTGAACGACCTCAAGCTGCTTGACGGCAGGGATTCTGAAATTATAGGTTCTATTAACTTTCGACATTTATTTGATAAAAAAGGTCCGGGGTTTTATATGAATGGCGATTTTGACAGGATAGCGGCTAATTATGAAAATCTTACTGCTATAATGCCCCGGATTTTAGGCAAGAGCCTGCCTAAAATATTACAGAAATTCGGCAGGGTAGACATGGTGGGCCATGTAACACTTACAAAACAGGACATTGATACAGAAATGTATATTATGTCCGGGCTGGGGGAGGCTCAGGCTAATGTGTCGGTTAAAGGATATAACAAACCATCGGACGCAATTTATACCGGAACAATAGACCTTGATAACTTCAACCTTGGAGCAATTGCTGATGCTAAAGCTGTAGGCAGAACTACATTACACCTGGATATAGACGGAAGGGGTTTTAATAAACAATCTTTAAACACAGTCGTTAAAGGAGATATTACTGCACTGGCATTTAACGGATATAATTATAAAAAGGTTACCATTGATGGGCGGTTTAAATGGCCTTATTTTAAAGGCAATGTAAATAGTAACGACCCTAATTTGCTTATGAGCTTTGATGGTCTTATAGACATGAGCCAGAGGAAAAAAGAATATGATTTTCATGCCCACGTAGATTATGCCGATCTTGTTGCGCTCAGGCTTATGAAGAAGGATACGCTGTCTATTTTTAAGGGCGATCTGTTATTTAATGCGAAAGGGACAAACATCAATGATATTGCAGGGAAAATTCAAATTTCAGACCTGTCCTATCAAAATAGCAGGGACAGCTATTACTTCGAAGATTTTGTTGTAGAGTCTACTTTTGATGAAGCTAACATCAGAACCCTGACTATAAATTCTACAGACATTATAGAGGGCCGCGTAAGCGGTAAGTTTGATATCGCGCAGCTGCCGAAATTAATGGAAAATGCCGTGGGCAGCCTTTACACAAATTACTCTCCTAACAAGGTAAAAAGGGGTCAGTTTCTTGACTTCAATTTTACGGTCTATAACAAGATACTTGAAATAGCAGTGCCGGATGTAGTTGTAGGACAGAATACTAATTTATACGGGCGTGTTAACGCCGATAAGGGTGAATTTAAATTGACATTTAATTCGCCCAATATTACGGCATACAACAACTATTTTGATAACATACGTATTGATATAGATAATAAAAATCCGTTGTATAATGCTTATGTAAGTATGGATAGTGTGCGGATGAAAAGCTATAAAATCTCTGATTTTAGCCTTATCAACATTACCCAAAATGATACACTATACGTACGTACAGAATTTAAAGGAGGCAAGCAGGCTAAGGATGTTTTTAATCTTAATCTGTACCATACTATTGACGTAAAAAAGAACTCGGTAGTAGGATTTAAAAAGTCGGAGGTAAATTTCAAGGATTACCAATGGTTTATCAACGAAGACGACACGAAAAATAACAAGGTAACTTTCAATAAAAAACTAACTGATTTTTCGATAGATAAAATCTCATTGTCTCATAATGACCAGCGGGTAGAACTTAATGGCGAATTACGAGGGCCAACGTATAAGGATTTAAACCTATCGTTTAAAGACGTAGATCTTGCTAAAGTTACCCCATCGCTCGATAGTTTAAGCTTTGGCGGGACGCTTAACGGCGAAGTCAGCCTTAAGCAAAATAAAAATGAATTTGCACCTGCATCGTCGCTAACTATTGACGGACTGCAAATGAACAAGTACAACCTGGGCGATATGAGCCTGCAGGTGACGGGAGATAAATCGCTGAGGAAGTTTAATGTTAACACCTCTATCGTCAGGAATGATAAGGAAACATTCTCTACTGTTGGCAATATCGAGATTGTGGACAAGCAAACGTTACTATCTCTCGATGCTATGTTCTCTGATTTTGACATAGGCCCGTTACAGGTGTTTTTAAAATCTATTTTCCCTGAGATACGGGGCAGGGCGACAGGCCGTGCGGCGATAGTGGGCAATGCTAAAGACCCCCAGATAGATGGTATAGTATATATAAAAGGTGGTGGCTTAAAAGTAGGCTATCTTAATGCGGACTACAATTTTGAAGAAAATGCTACTGTTGATATTACGCAGGAACGGATACTCTTTAGAAATATCGAATTGACCGATACCAAATATAAAACATCGGGCAGGCTGAATGGTACGGTTCAACATAAATTGTTTAAAAACTGGGCGCTCGATCTAAACATCACATCCGACAGAATGCTGGTGCTTGACACCAAAGATTCGGACGATGCCATATATTACGGCACTGCTTTCATTAAGGGAAGTGCTGCCTTAAAAGGCCCAACAACAGGTTTGGTAATCAATGTAGATGCCGAGTCAGCTGAAGGTACCGATATCAAGCTAAATCTTGGTAATACCGGCGCTACGAGTACCACCAATGCTGCATTTATACACTTTTTAAGTCCGAAAGAAAAGGAAAACTTAGCCAAAGGCATTGTTAAACAGGACGCTAAGGTTTACAGAGGATTAGAACTTAATTTTGAGCTTAATATTACCCCAGTTGCCAAGTTGGAAGTAATTATTGATAAGAATACAGGCCATAGTCTTACTGCTACAGGTAACGGGATAATGTTGCTTAATATTAATACTCTTGGCAAATTCAATATGTTTGGAGATTTCGCTGTAGAGCAGGGTATTTATAATTTTAAATACGGGGGGCTTTTCGATAAAAAGTTCACACTAAAAAGAGGCGGGTCTATTAGCTGGGAGGGTGACCCCACCCGTGCAAGGTTAAACCTGGAGGCTATTTATAAAACTCAGGCAAATCCGTCGGTTCTGTTAGAGACTGCTACGTTTAACCGAAACATCCCTGTCGAGGTAAATATTGTCCTTAATGGAACTATTACAACACCTGAGCCTGACTTTACCATCAATTTTCCGGGTGTAAGCTCCGTGCTAAAATCTGATCTTGATTATAGGCTTAGTGATAGCGACACCAGGCAAACGCAGGCTTTATCGCTACTTGGTACCGGCAGCTTTATAAGCCCCACAAATGCTAATACTGCAGTATATGGCAGTTTATTTGAACGAGCCAGTTCGTTATTCAATGATCTTTTCACCGATGGAGAAAGCAAGGTAAATGTTGGTGTTAATTATGTACAGGCCAACAGGAATCCATATATAGAGACTAACTCGCAGGTTGGGCTTACACTATCGTCGCAAATTAATGACAGGATAACTTTTAATGGTGTTGTTGGGGTGCCGGTAGGTGGCGTTAATCAAAGTACCATTGTAGGGAACGTAGAGCTGCAACTTCGTCTTAATGATGACGGAACACTAAAAGCACGGGTATTTAACCGGGAGAATGACATTAACTTTTTAGGTGAGGGTATAGGCTATACCCAGGGTGTTGGTTTAACATGGGAGGTAGATTTTGATAGTTTTGATGAACTTGTATGGAAGGTGTTTAAGGATGCAAGGAAAGAAGATGTAAATACGAGTCCATCGAGTGACTACCCAGACTCGGATATATCTCCCGACTACCTTAAATTTACAGAAAGCCGAAACAAGAAAAAGGCTTCTGAACAAAAGCCAAAGAACCATGTTCCCGAAACCGATTAAGTTTTAAAGAATGAGGCGTAAAAATTTTATTATATTAAAAAAAGCAGGGATATTTTTATAGATACTCCTGCTTTTTTTATAATTGTTAACAATAACTTTATAAAAACTTATTAACGAAATCGATTGAAAAGCTGCGATTTTTATAATATATGCTAAAAACAAATGTGTAAATCATATTAAATTATTAATTTTACAATCAAATACTAAAAAATGTCAGTTAATATTAAAAAAATAGGTGTACTTACATCAGGTGGTGACTCGCCGGGTATGAATGCCGCAATAAGGGCAGTTGTGCGCACCTGTGCTTACCATAATATAGAATGCGTTGGTATATATAGAGGTTACCAGGGAATGATAGAAGGCGACTTTAAAGAGATGGGCCCTCGTAGTGTAAATAATATCATTAATAAGGGTGGTACTATTCTAAAATCTGCCCGGTCTAAAGAATTTATGACGCCGGAAGGCCGTAAAAAAGCTTATGACAATCTTGTTAAACATAAAATAGATGCTTTTGTTGTAATAGGTGGTAACGGTAGTTTTACCGGTGGCCTTCTTTTTAATAAAGAATATGGCTTTCCTGTAATTGGTATACCGGGCACCATAGATAACGATATTTACGGTACAAGCCATACACTTGGTTATGACACTGCACTTAATACGGTAGTAGATGTTATAGATAAAATACGCGACACTGCAAGTTCTCATAACAGGTTATTTTTTGTAGAGGTTATGGGCCGCGATGCAGGGCATATTGCACTTAACGCCGGTATTGGTGCAGGTGCTGAAGAGATACTCATCCCAGAAGAAGATATGGGTCTTGACAGGCTTCTCGAATCTTTGAGGAAAAGTAAAGCATCCGGTAAATCATCGAGTATTGTGGTCATCGCTGAAGGCGATAAAATAGGCAAAAGCGCTTTTGAGCTTAAAGATTATGTAGATCAGAATATGCCGGAATATGATGTAAGAGTATCTATCCTGGGACACATGCAGCGTGGTGGATCGCCTTCATGTTTCGACAGGGTGCTTGCAAGCAGGCTTGGTGTAAAAGCCGTAGAGACGCTGCTTGAAGGCAACTCAAACTATATGGTAGGTTTGATAAGGGATGAGGTAGTACTCACTCCATTAGAAAATGCCGTAAAAGGAAAAACGCATGTCGACCAGGAACTTATCAGGGTGTCCGACATCGTTTCAATTTAAGAATCTTTCACGATTAGTATTAAACAAATAAAAACAATTAGAAGAATGGCAACAGTTAAATTAGGGATAAACGGTTTCGGTAGGATTGGCCGTATCGTTTTCCGCGAAACTTTCAACAGAGATAATGTTGAGGTAGTGGCTATTAACGACCTGCTTGATGTAGATCATTTGGCTTATTTATTAAAATATGATTCAGTTCACGGCCGTTTTAACGGTACTG
>Ga0265798_10000643_pt1 | contig 57006 bp, 60 predicted proteins | sample P3T30metagenome_FD_192430 | JGI IMG/M metagenome (GOLD analysis project Ga0265798, IMG submission 192430) | Plant litter microbial communities from East Loma Ridge, Irvine, California - P3 T30 | ecosystem: Environmental > Terrestrial > Plant litter > Unclassified | place: USA: California... | reverse complement strand
CCGCCGCAGCCGGCCTTGCGACTGCCGAGTTCGCCATGGGGTACTTCCATGAGATCGGCATGAACACACCTGTCAACCTGGACAAAGCGCTCGAATGGTACGACAAGGCCGAGAAGAACGGCAACAAGGACGCGTCTGCGCGTATAGAGAGCATCTCCAAGTTGTCGCGGACACTATCGAAGAAGGACCACGAGAACGTTGCCATCAACATGATCAAGTCAAAGCACGGCTCCATGCGAGGCCAGCGGCCGGCGAGACTGCAGAAATCACACGCTCCCATGCCGTCGATCAACGACATCAGCCCTTCCGATTACGGTGACAGCTACCCAGGTGGCCGACTGCCAGCCAGGGGCGATAGTACAACGCCATACCCCATGTCTGACCAGCCTCCAATGATCTCAAACGCGCCCATGTCGGCACCCTATGATCGTCCTTCCACAGCAGCGCCATATCCTATGGACAATGGGCCTCCTCGGCTGAGCCCCCAACGGCCAGGTATCGCGGGCGGATTTGCGCCAGAGGTGAGAGCTTCTAGTACTCGACCTGTATCCTCAGCGTTCAACATCAATCCCAACGTTTACCCTCCAAACGATCCCTACGGCCGCGGCAGCCCGCGCCCAAACCCCGGGCCAGGTTATGATATGGGGCCGATGCCAATGCGCCCTCACACGAGCGTAGATAATATGGGCCCAGGGCGTGGCGGCCGTCCTTCAAGTGGTGGCCGTGGCGCGCCGCTGCCACAAGGAGGACCTGCAAGCTACAGACAACCTGGAGGGCCGAGTGCTCAGCGCCCGGAAGCGCAACCCCGTCCATCAACCACGCAGCCTCCAGATATCGGATACAGTGCACCAGATGGACGTAACAAGCTGCAGAAACAACAGGGGGCGCCACTTAAGAAAGCGCCCACTCTGCCCGATATCGGGTACGTTGCACCTCTCGAGCCTCGCCAGCATACCCGTCCATCTACCGTTCAACCGGGCCAGGAGAGTAGAACCTCTTCGAGAATGGACAGGCCCTCGACTACTACGCCAGGGCAAGGATCTCGGCCCTCCTCACGGCCGGGCTCATCAGGACGTCCCAGCGGATACGACAACATGCCCAAGCCTAACAGGGTGCAGACGTTGCAACAGCAGCAGCCACCTCCGAAGCCTGCGCCAGTACAAGCGAACAAGCCGGCCACACCTACACCGCCTAAGCCAGCCTCATCGGCTTCCTCGGCGGCAGGCAAGGGTCCCAAGACATTTGATGAAATGGGCATAGGGCAGGCACCCAAGGAGGGCGATTGTGTAAGTTGCACGTCCGGTATGCACCAAGAATTGTTTGCTAACCTCCAACAGGTCGTCATGTAGATTTTGGAGCGCTGGAACAGCGCGATTTGGATGACGTTTTGCATAGCGGAGTTTTGATCTTGCATAGTAGTGAGCGGTCGCAGTACTAACACTCGATATACCCATCTTCGGAACACGTGAAGCGGCATTGGCGACTTTTAAGTATAGACGAAATACAATCAGACAAGACAGAACTGTGATCAATGGCATGCAGGGAGATCAAATCGTGATGTGCATGGATGCGAGCTAACGTGCACCGTAGTCGTATCTTCACTGCTGCCAACAGGCCGTGGTAGTGCAATCCAACTGTACAACTTCTTTTGAGTCTTACGTGCGAATAGTATGGGCTGTCGCAAGACCATGGCGATGCGAAATCGCCTGGAATTACTCGGGACGAGAGTAGCTACCGGGGCAGTTCCTAGATCGCGCGCGTCGACGCGGTGTCACGTGCCAGCATAAATCCGCAGTGAAGTCAAGGTCTTCTCAGGCTATGACCAAATAGCGATCCAAAAGCGTCGCTTGTGTCTTCTCTCACCTCGCTTCGGTCTTCAGTCCGAGTGATTTCTTCCCGTAAATATTAATGAGAGCCGTTGGCCGTGATAGTACCGTGGGGGTGAATTCGCTGGACAATGCACGGACGCTAGCGCGGTTCCTGAACGGCTCAGCGGGGAAGGAGCGCGTTCAGATTACCTCACTCGCAAACTCCACCTGCAACCGTACCTCCAGCCCACCCGCGCCTGTCGATCCTCTGGCTTGTGGTCGCAGTCATGTCTGGGAAGCGCTCTCGCGCTCTCACAGATGGGCTTGATCCCAACGGCTCAGGCAGTAACAGTCGCGTATGTCAAACGCCCCGAAGCCAACGGCACGCATGCTAACATCGCCCAGAACAAGCGACCCCGTCAATCTGAATCCGAGGGCAGCGATCAATCTTCGGACGACGAGCGTTCCAATGTAGCCAGCGGCAGCGATTCCTCCGATGACGAAGGCGAACACATGCGCGAACGAGAAATACGGGCGACACAGCAGGTGCAGAAAGAGCATCGGGCAACTGCAGACAGGGAAAACGTCGCGACGGATTCTGGGATTATCGAAGAAATCCAGTGCATCAACTTCATGTGTCATGAACATTTGACAGTAACCCTGGGGCCTCTGATCAACTTCATCATCGGACACAACGGCAGCGGAAAGAGCGCCGTGCTCACCGCTCTCACAATCTGCCTGGGCGGAAAGGCTACCGCTACAAATCGTGCCCAGAATCTCAAAAGTCTCATCAAGGAGGGCAAAGACCATGCCTCCGTGACTGTCAAGATCAAGAACCAAGGGCCACTCGCTTACAAGCCCGCGCAGTACGGCGATTCGATCATCGTGGAACGACACTTCAACAGAGCCGGAACTTCAGGCTTCAAGCTCAAGAACGTGAACAACAAACTCGTCACCAACAAGAAAGCGGAGCTCGAAGACATCCTGGACGCCTTCTCCATGCAGATTGACAATCCGATGAACGTCCTGACACAGGACATGGCAAGACAGTTTCTGAACCACTCCACGCCAAAAGACAAGTACAAGTTCTTCCTCCAGGGCACGCAGTTGGAGAACTTGAACAGAGACTATCAGCAGATCGAACAATCTTTGGAAGTAATGAACACGAAAGCCGAGGTTAAAGAAACCGACCTCACGACTCTACGGCGCGAAATGGAAGCACTGGAGAAGAAAGCCAGAAAAGCGGCAAGTTTACAGACGATGCGAGACAAGGAAACGGAATTTGCTCGACAAGCAGCATGGGCCACGGTTCGTGAACACGAAGATGATGTTGCGCACAATGAGAACGGACTCGCAGACACCGAGAGAATCATACAAACCCTACAACAACGTGTAGAAGATGCAGGAAAGGCCTACGAGCTGGCGGACCAGGCCCACGAAGCCGCCAAACAAAACGTCACCGACCTCACGACTGAGATGGAGCCAGCAGAGCAAAAGGCACTTGATGCCAAAGCAAAGTTCCAGGAAGTCAAGGGAAAACTCGTGCTGCTACTAGCTGATGAAAGGATTGCACAAGGTGAAGTGACGGAAAGGCAAAAGAATGTGCAGAAGTTGGAAGCAGAGATTGCACAGTACCGACAACGGCAGGCTGAAGCAGACAACGGCCGCCACGCAGAAAAGATTCGAGAGCGTGATGACGCCAAGGTTAAGTGCGAGACTGCCAGGTTAGCATTCGAGGGCCATGATACTGGACTTGCAGCGCTACAAGACCAACTGGCGACTGCTCAAAAGGAGCAGGACGAAGCAGATCGAAAAGTAGACGATGCTCAAAAAGAAGTTGCACGTATACGGGCATCCATCGAAAGAATGCAATCAGGTCGGAGTAATTGGGACGATGGGTATCAAAATCGCCAAAGGCTGAGCGAGCTACTCCGTGCGATCGAGTCCGAGCACAGATTCCGGGAGAAACCAGTTGGGCCCATGGGCCGTCATGTGAAGCTGCGCTTGCAGGATTGGGGCGGAATTCTTGAAAAGCAATTCGGTCAAACGCTGAACGCCTTCGTCGTCACTAGCAAGCCAGACCAGAATATACTATCAGCCCTTATGAAAAGGGTTGGCTGGTGCGCGCCATCTTCTGCTTAATCAACAACGCTAACGATGTCAGGTCTGCCCCGATATACATTGGCAAGAGGACGCCTATAAACACCGATGGCAATGAGCCCGCAGAAAATCTTACCACATGGATGAAGGCACTTAGGGTAGACATGCCTTATACATCCACAACATAGAAGTATTTCACTAACTATCGCGTAGTTTGACGACGATCTTGTTCGAAATCAGCTCATCATCAACCAGTCAATCGAGCAAACCGTGCTCATTGAGAACATGGACGAAGGCGCTCAGTTTATGTTCAACCGCGGGCCGCCTACTACGAACGTCAAGATGTGTTTTACCTTTGCGGATGGCGACACAACCAAAGGTCGTGTCTTTGTCTACAACAGTGGCGGAGGTATCAACAACAGTCCGATCGCACCGTATACCGGAGCTCTGCGTATGCAGGTGGACAAAGATACTCGAATCCAGTGCGTATGGCGCTTCAATATCAGATCATTCGCTAATAGCATACACAGACTAGAAGAGAAGAATCTGGCCCAGGCCAGGGGACAACTTGAGGCCTTGCAGCAGCAGTCCAGTGAGCGGCATGATGAGGTCAACAAATGCAAGGCTCAGTTACAGGACCACGAACGCCAGAAGAAACATCTGAAACTTGCTTCCCAAACTGCTTCCAGGGAATTGGAAAGACTTGAAATCGAACTGGAGAAAGCAACTCCCGACGAAGCAGCTATCCAAGTGCGGGAGTCAGAGCTTGCGGAAGCTCAACAAGAGTTGAAGAACTCCATGAATTTCTACGAAGATGTGGTGACGCGAAAGATCGAACTCAACGACGAGAATAGGGCGAACAAGCAGGAGATGGAAGCTGCACAGAAGCTTGTTGCTGATCTCCGGTCCCGGCTCGACAAGGCGCACGTGACAGTTCGAACTCTTCAGGGCACACGACAAGAAGAGCTCCAGGAAAAGAACAAAGCCATCGAGCAGGTTGCCGAAGCTGAAAATGTAAAGAAAAACTGGCAAGAAGAGCTCTTGGAGTCGCAACAAAGCCTCGCCGAAGTAACTGAGGGTGCGACGAGCATATGTGAGCGTGTGTTCGTCCCCCCCAATTCAACTTCCGAAGACCTACAACGGAGGATGGTTCAAATGGCGAAAACCAGGGAAGAGGCTGAACGGGAGCTCGGTGGATCACAGCTGGACCTTACGCGGGCGGCAACTGAAGCGAAGCAGAAGCACCACGATGCAATGAAGGAGTTTGAAGACATAAGAGGTTTACGTAACGTAAGTTTGATCACACGTATCATAATGACTCTTGCTGATCCGGCGCAGCAACTCATCACTACGCTTGACAACCGGCGCAACCGGTGGAAGCAATTCAGATCTGGCATCTCTGTTCGGGCGCGAGTCACGTTCAACTATCTGTTGAGTGAGCGCAAGTTCAGAGGTACACTTAGCATCGACCACAAGAAGGCTCTTCTTGACATCCATGTAAGTCTGGACATCAGTTCGACTCGCACACGGCGCTAATTCTATCAGGTTCAACCGGATATCATGGAGCGAAGCGGAGACGGCAGACAGACAAAGACCCTCTCGGGAGGTGAGAAGTCGTACTCTACCGTGTGTCTTCTCCTCTCCCTGTGGGATGCAATGGGCTCACCTATCCGCTGCCTCGACGAATTCGACGTCTTCATGGACAGCGTCAACCGCGAAAGGAGTATGCATATGATCATCCAGGCTGCTCGACGCTCGATTGGGCGACAGTTCATCTTCATCACTCCACAGTCGATGAGTAATGTCACGCAAACGTCCGATGTCAAGATCATCAAGATGACAGACCCAGAGCGCGGACAGACAGCATTGAATGTGCAGCGGAGTTGAAATACCCCTGGAATATGGCGTTAATGTGTTGGTATTTGTCGGTGTTGTTGTTGTCGTGTGGGCCAATGGTCACGGAGTTTGAGTATGGATATACCCGCTGGCGAAAGAAATGTGAGACGTCTCGTAGCCATATGCATATAGTACCATGGTCACTTTTCTAGCGTTCCTGCATACTGGCTGGATGCTAGTCTGTCAAAATGATCAAAAATTTAACTCGCGCTGTGTTCAAGAAGAGATCCCGTAATGTGGCCGTGACGTTTGCCGCGCAAAGCGTAGTCGCGAGTTGCGGCGTAAGCGGCCGCAGCGGGTTGTACAGGGAACGGAGTGGGTATGCAAAAGGTAAGGCGGATGTGCACCGGGATCCAGGGTCTCTTGGCCAACCACGTCGATGGACGGGTCTGATACAACTCTCCCACCTCTCGACTTGCTGGCAAACCTTGGGCCCATGTGAGAAGCAGATTTCCGTGCTGTCTCTGCACCTGGCTTCCTACCCTCCTCCGGGAGCCTATATGCCCCCCACCGACTCGCCGTCGACGCACCATCATGGCCGACTCCCCACTCTCAACACCCGGCACTCCAACCACTGCGTCGCCGCAACCTTCCGACAGAAACGCCGCCCGCTCCTTCTCGCCCGCGCAGGACGACGCGCAGACGGGCGACATGCAGGGACACGCCGAGGGTGCGCGGACGAGTGCCCCGGCGCCGAGTGTGGTGAATGCGACGGGATCAGCTGAGCAGGCCATGGAACCCAAAGGGAAAGAGAAGGCGACCAAGGGGCCGCTGAAGCTGCTGGATCTGCCCATGGACATCCTCAAAGAAATTATACACCAGGTGAGTAGGGACGCCTTATGCGCTGCACCCTGTCATGCGGCACGGCCATGGCTCGATGCTGACGTGCACCTCAACAGCTCCCACACACCAACGACCTCACCTCGCTGTGCCTCTGTCACTCGGCCCTCCATCGACTCACGATTCCATGCATATACTCGCGTTTCGACATTGTGTGGCCCGACGAGAGCACCCACAACGAGCCTCGCGCTGGCGTCGATGCTCTCACCTATGGCCTCGCGACGCTGGTCATGGGCGACGACTGCTTCCCCCACCAGAACCGGCTGAGGCTGCAGGGACAGACGCCGACCGCACTGCTGAGGACTGCCGCCAACCCATACCCTGTTCCGCAGCGGCGCTTTGGCAACTACTACGGACAGTTTACCAAGAAGTTCTCTCTTGGCAATGGACCGCAGGCATGGGTTCAGGAATACATGATCACCAAGGAAGGCGGAAAGATGCTGGGGACCTTGGTGGCGCTTGCGATTGCGCGCATGATCAATCTGGAGACGTTCGTGTGGGATATGCCTACGGGTGTGCTTCGCGATGTCTGGCTTGCGCTGTCGAGTCTCGCCCACCGGAGTGACGGTGAGGAATGCCGTCTGGACCGCCTCTGGATACGATGGCACGACAACACAATCGACGCGCCGATCCCGCCGCCCGCACCACCCATGATACTCAACAATCAAAACCTCCCTCCACCCCCGAACGCTACACATCCGAGTGGACTTGGCACCGTCCAAGCCCCCGTTGTTGTGGTACCCCCGTACGCACCGAGTAGCATGTCTGCGCTAGATCGAGTCGAACACCCTACCTTTTCTGCCATACCTGCGCTCAAGAGTTTGAGTGTCTTGGACATCGACGAGTTGCCTTACCTCGACGAGATGAGCATTTTGATCGCAAGATCCCAGAAGAAACTACGCGAACTACGGATCGGTATCGCAGCCCATGCACAGCAGCGGGACTGGGTGACCGTCTGGGAGGGTGAAGGTCTTCAACAAGTCGACTACAACGCTACATCGACCGCTGCGTGTTCAATAGGAGAGAAACGGCTAGGAGGTGTTCTCGGCATCCTCGTCGGCCGCATACACAACATGCGCCATTCGGAAGAACCTCCAACCCAAAAGTCCAGCGCTACCGGCGTCACAGAGCGATCAGTAGAAGCAACGCCAGCCAAATCGGCAGCCTCCTTGCCCCTGCCCTCCATAGCCTCGCTCTCACTACAAGAACGCGACCCGGACCAGGATGTGGATCATTTCGGTAATCCGATGGAAGATAACTCCATAACAGAGGGCGTTAGTCTGTTCAATGACAATCAGCCGTTTGGTTCTGGACAGACTGCGCAGGCTCCTGGTACGGAGAGAGTCACTGCAAAGACACCTCCATCTCGTGACGAGACTCCTGGCTCAGAAGATGAGCCGCGGCTGACTGGCAAACTGAAACTTGAAGTACTGGAGCTCGAACGCGTTCCTCTCTCCGTCCCAGTGCTTCGCAGAGCCTTCGATTGGTCGATCCTATCGACGTTGACTCTTCTTCACTGCAGCAATCACGAACAACTGTGGAAAATACTACGGAGAACATACACCCCTCGCCCCCCCTACCCTGGCTCACCGTCTTCATCCAAGGCGTACAAGGCCTCCTACACCCTTCGATCAGAATACCAGCTCAACCTCAAGCGAATACACACTAATACAGTGTCTCCTTCGCTGATCACCTTTCTCAAAGAGACACTGGCGCCGAATAGTCTTGAAGTGCTCTTTCTCCAAGAAGGCCGCTCTTACTCGTCTACGGTAACAGTAGATGCGATCTACAAGGGGCCATTGCGGAGACATCGAGGAAGTTTGAAGAAACTAATGATAGACAGTGGAGAGAAGAGCCCAGACGGACACACGACCAATAGTTCAAGGTGGAGACGGTGGATGCTGAACCGCGAGATCCTGACATACATAACAAGCGGCCGTATGAACAGCTTGCGGGAACTCGCAGTGTCCATCGACTACAAAGACTGGGTATGTTGCGCCTCATTACAATTTCACGAAATGCGACTGACGTCTGTACAGCACCACTTCCTCCAACGTCTCCCGTATATCCCTCATATTCGCTCCCTGTATATCCCTTATATCGCCGATCACGCCCATGGCAGTAATATCGATCCACGCGAACTCGCATACCAGATACTCGACATTGTGCACTTGCGACCGGAGATAGAGCTCTGCTACATGGGTCTATCTACCAAGTGCTTTGAGATTCTGGAAAATCGACCATCAAATTATGACCTACGACACGATGGCATGCATGCCGATGGCAGTGGATCTGCATACGCTACACATGATCCGATGTTATCCGACGACGAGAGCGAAGCTACGGAAGACGAAGACGACGATGACATGGACGATGGCGCTATGCCGCCCGGCGGTGATGAGACAGAGAGCGAAGCAAGTGACGATGTCGACGTTGAGAGCGACGATGAATCGTTTGTGCAGGACTCGCAAAAAGGTCCAAAGTTACGTGTTCGAGAGATACTTTTCTACGAGGAACGAGTTGAGGCGTTTAGGAGGCGGCACGGCGTGCTGAGGCCTTGATGTAATGTGACTGATACGACGGGCATGGTGTTCTATAGTATTACTGCAGCATTTTCTGTACGCATGGAATGGAGCTTGGAATGGGACGGTGCAGGAGGCGTACATGGTAGATATCCTTGATACTTTTTCCATCAGGTATGTAGTCTCGAGACCTAAGCTCTCGTATTTGCACAATGTCGAATCATGACTCGATGTATTCGCAGGCAATATAGTACTAGAAATTGAGAAACATCATCATTTGACCAAGATGTGCGCACAACGGTGAAGGTCAGATGCTTTTCGTCATGCTTTGACATGGCGGTTACCCCACGTGAATACGCGTTGGAGCTGGCCCGAGCTTGATGAGCGGTGGTCGCGACCGCTGCTGCGCGAACAAACAGACAACAATCCCCAAGACCCGACGATGAGCAGACTTGTAGCAGCAACATACCCGTCGTTAGATGGTACATCGATTGCACGTCCATGAAGTCTCTCATATCACCACGTACACAAACACGAGCCCAAACAGTCGCATAGTGGGGCCTCCGTCGCACCTCCGTCCGCCATGGACCATTCCACCCTGGTCTTCGCGTCCGTCTTTCCAGTCCTCTCCTTCTCGCACAGCACACCGACGCCGATTGCGACACCAGATTTGGGGCATACAGCGCCTGGGACCTCGTTCGGTAGCCCGTACGCTCTGAGGAACGCCGAGAGCCGAACACCAGCGCAAGCACATGGGCAGGGACAGCACAGGGCAGTCAAGCGCAACATAGCATGGAGTTGCGCGACGCGATTCTTGAGTTTGCCAAAAGATGTCAACTTTGCGCCTAGAACACAGAAGAACAGGGAGGTTGAGGAAGCCCTGGGCTTTCTCTTGAACGGAGAAGGCAAGAGCGACGATGAGAAGGAGGAGACTCTGGTCGAATGGTACACGAACGAGTGCAGGTTGCACTTTGCGAACCATATCCGACCTGGCCTAGAAGAGTTGTGGGAGGATGAAGTTGAGCTCAAGCGAGCCTGGGAGATCCTCGACGAAACGCAGCGTGTCCTCGAGCAGGTGCAGAACGTGTACCTCCAGCCCTTCACCGACCACTTGTTGCCTTCATTACAGCAGAACGCCAGTAATGCGACCCTTCGACCGAGCAGACCTACACAGATCGCCGACTCAGATACTGCGAGTGCAGCAGATTGGAAGTTTCGCCGGGACATACAGGCTGTCTTTGCGCATTGTCTGCCGCTGCAGCGGTATGGGAAGACGTTGAGCTATGTCTTGTACGACGCTGGATGTCGCTTGTTCCGCATATATACCCGACACGATGGCATGCAGCCGAGTGCTTCACCCGAGAAGACACAGGAGTGCAGAAAGCGAATGATCACCTTGCTACAAAGCCTAGAGCGCGTTGGACTCGGTGGCGATAGTGCGCAGGAGGCCTTCGCACATGCCATGAACAAGCTGCTCGACTCTTTCATCACAAGCCACTACTTGAAGGTAGACTGGTATTCCAAGAAGTCAGTTGTGCCGCAGTTAAGACTGTGGATTCAGGATGGCTTCTGTCCGCTCGTCGAATTGGTACTAGAATGTCTGCGGTGCGAGCAGAGTAGCATTCTGCCGACCGAATTGGCTTCATGGCAAGAGATGGCTCTAGCTAGGCTTGGTCGGGCGAGAGTTGACAACTTATTCGATTTTGTCATACACTGGGACAAAAGTATGGGCGCCATCCTGGACATCAAAGAGTATCTGCGGGTTTCAAACGCGAAGCAACATCTCACCTCGAGCTTTTCTCAGCAAATAGCGAGACGCCTGTTACATCCTGGAGCTACCACGACCTATATACTGAACGTCTACATCTCCATCATTCGCTCCTTCCACGAGCTTGAACCCAAGGGAGTGCTGCTTGAGCGTGTAGCTAGACCAATCAGGCGGTACCTGAAGGAGCGAGAGGACACAGCACGCATCATAATATCGAGTCTGCTCACTGACCTGACCGACGAAACTGGTGGTAAATTCTCATCTAACAGCGAGCTCTCGTACGAGATTGCCAGCGAGATGGTAAAGCCGTTTGCAAACTACGGGCAAGATACTGATGAGGAACTCAACTGGAACGACATGAATTGGCAGCCTCTACCACAAGACGCCTCACCAGACTATAAAAAGTCAAAAGTTGAAGACGTGATATGGTTCCTCTTAACACTCTGGGAGCGAGAGGACTTTATCAACGAGCTGAAGAACATATATGGTGATCACTTGCTTAGATGTCAAGATCCAGAATATGAGAAAGAGATTCGACTATTGGAGCTCATCAAAGTCCGCTTGGGTGACGACAAGCTACAAGCTTGCGAGGTCATGTTGCGAGATGTCTTGGAATCGAAGCGTATCAACGGCAGTATCCGCACAACAATTAGCGTACCAGCCGCAACATCACTTGTTACGCCAGACCACCGTAGCAGAGAACCTCAGACACCAGACGGCCGACAGCCACGCACACCACAACCTCGCAGACCCGGACGTTCAACTCGAAACATCACTCCTTCTGCATCCAACACTGCGGCACCTACTGGCCCAACGCTCAACGCACAGATCCTATCATCGTTCTTCTGGCCACAGCTTCGCGATGACACTTTCCGCGTACCCGCACAGATCGATGCGTTGCAAAAGGAGTACGAGTCGCGTTTCGAGCGTATCAAAGGCATGCGTAAACTGCGATGGATGAATGCCTTGGGCGACGGCTCTATAACCCTCACCTTTGACGACCGTACAGAAGACTTCGACCACCTCACACCCTGGCAAGTCAGTGTGATCTACGCCTTCCAACCTCAACCCGACGAGGAAGCAAAACACTCAGACAAGGGCGGCGAAGGTATCACACGCACTGTATCTCAGCTAGAAGAGATGCTAGAAATGGACGAGAGCCTCGTCACCCAAGCTCTCGCTTTCTGGGTTGGAAAGTCTGTACTCCGCTTCCACGCGCCATCTACCTACTCTATCATCGAGTCTCTCCCCAAACCGACGTCTAAAACTGGTGCTCACGATGCCGATGCAGCGGCTGCAGCAGAAGAACTAGCTACCATCCAAGCCAACGCCACCAACAACACTGTCAAATCTCAGAGTGAGATGCTCTATGAGAAGAAGGACGTCTACACAGCCTTCATACTGGGCATGATGGCAAACCAGGGTAATATGAATGCGGGTCGCATCACCATGATGATGCGTATGATGGTTCAAGGAGGATTCCCATTCGGAGCCGAAGAAGTGAAGCAGCTATTAGGCGATTTGGAAGCAGATGGCAAGGTCGTGGCAATGGGCGGAGATGTCTGGGGTATCAGGAAATAGACTATCTCCGGTACGCTTGTGACATCCTCACAGAGATCTACATAGAATCCTACCCATGCCGTCTTGTTCAGCGTCGACTTCCGGTCGTTCACCCATTGCACAATTTCCGCCTCGCCGCCTCAACTACTCACATCACACAATCTTGACGTTGCCCACAAGTAGCACAACCCATCCTCGCCGCCCCACCCGCCTATCTCCGTTTCCCAGCAGATCTCCCCGTACAACATGTAACCAGCAGACCGCATAAGAAAACCCCTCTAGTATCACAGAGATCTACGGGTAAAATCGTAGATGAGACTGTACGACTGCTACACAGCTTTCCGATCCTCACTACTCACCACAAATTACACATTACAAATTACACATTACACACACACACCGCCCATAACACAAACAAATGCCAGCGGTGTCTGTCTTGTCTGCCAACATGCCATGATGCGTCGTCGTGTAACCAAACCAGTAATCTGCGCCTCTTGCAACGCCCGTGGCGTCGCAGACGCAGAAAATCGTACGGTACGCGTTGCAGCCACTCCGAAACAAATCGAGCCATGACGATGCCCAGGATATAATGAGGTGTTGTGATTACTCAACAGCAAACGCACGATTGTGACATGATCGGATGATTGTGGGAGCCCTGGCAATTCCACGTGTCGTGTGCCACAAAATGGGGAAGGTGCTGCTGAGGTTCCCTGTCTACCTGCCTGGGGTGTGTCCGGCTAAAAACGCCTTTGGGCTTGCCGCGTGCCTTCCGCCGTAGAGAATGGCATGAGATGACATGGTGTGAGGGACGACGCGGATGCGGGTACGAGGCGCAGTATATGTATGCAGGTTGCGGTGGAAGTCTGCAGTTTGGAAGGTGCATTAGCTTGTGCACACGGCCTGCGGCTTCGGGTCGATAAGCGATGCAGGCGCTTCTTTCTGGGTGTTATTTTCTCTTGTCGTTGTTTTTACGCGTTTTGGCCGCCCTTGCAGAATCGAACATGCATGTTGGATCACATTCTTCGGCCCTGTTTGATGCACGGTCGGTGGAGGGAGGAAATGGTAGTCGGAATGTGGAGGAGAGCATTGATGATAACTATCATGTGGGGGGAGGACGCTCATGATGATCTGCGTTTGAATTCAGATTTTGGGTATTTGTAAAAGCAACTTGAATCATTGGTATTTGCATGAAGGACGTTTTAGGGCCACCGTTGAGGCCCGCACGGACGCTTCCGTTTACTCAATGACGAGCAACCTTTCCGTAACATCCAGAGCGCCTTCGAAGTTACCGGTGATAGCATAGATGCTTTGCATAGCAAAGGCGGCATCCGTGCCGAAGTCCTCATACCCCCAATTCCCATCCTGGCACTGATCTTCTGCCTCCTGTCTGACCTTGTCACTAAGCGCGCAACACCTCTCATACGCCGGAAGCGCCTGCGCGACAAGACCCAACCCATGCCACATCCTCCCGACGTTGAACTCCGCCTCTTGCTGATGGATAGCATGAGGGCTTTTGGAGCGCATGTCATAGTATCTGTAGACGAAGGACAGACCCTGTTGGATCTGGTACTGTCGGTTTTCAGACAGTCGCTTCATCGCGTGTTGAATGTACGCCACGCCGATACTCAGATTCAATACTGGATCCTCAGGTGTGATGGCAAAGGCGCGGAAGTAGTAGTTGAGTGCGGCCATGTAGCTTCCACCGCACATCAATACATGTCCGTATAATGCAAACAGCGCGGGATCGTGATCTTTGACCTTGTCTACGTCTTCGACGTTGATGTTGTTTCTGAATCCTCCTTTGCTGTCCTTTGTGTCGCGGAAGTTATATGCAATGCGCTGTGCTGGGGTCAGAAGCGCGTAGTCCATGGTCTTGATGTAGCGCATGAGCACTTTGTATGCCGGGCCTGTTGCAAATCCCTCCGGGAAGGAACAGAGACGGTTGACAGCGCCATAGAGGCGAAAGAGGTCGGTACCGAATGGGTATTCTTTGAGGAGCCAGCGTGTTGCTACAGACGCTTGGCGCGAGTTGTCCGCTGCGAGGGCGCATGTGAGGCGACATAGCTGTAATTGTTGGTGGTATTTTTGGTTGCGATGGAAGACATTGGCCTGAGTGGCTATGTCGAGCGTAGCGAAACATTGCTCTTCATCTCCTTCGCTGGCAAGCAGAATAGCATAGCGACCAAATGCATCACACCATTTGTCAAAATGAATGCCCCAGAAATCAGATGGAGCCGAATCTGGTCGCTCGCGTAGCTCAGGATCTATCTCTCCGTCTTCAACGTTGTTTGCTACCACGGCAAGTACCATCAGCGAAGACTCTTTCCAGAGATCGCCACCTGTGACGCGACGGAAGTAAGTCATGAGATCTTCCTTCCGGTTTGAGTAGAACAGATCGAATGTGGAGAACTCTTCGATGAGCTCCCGGGTAATGGACAGAACTTCATGTATAGCATCCTCGTCCCCGTCCTCTGCCATTTCCCATATCTCTTCCAGTCGCTTGAAACTGGAAACGATCTCCCGGTGCTGAGCTCGGGCTGATTTGAGGTCTTCGGCGTGGTCGGTCGCCAGTTTCTGGAGCTTATGGCGAAACAGTCTGTTATTGATCGCTCGATACGGCACGTCGGTACCTTCAAGTGTAGTTCGTTTCGGTTCAGTATCGGGAACTGTATCGGCGTCTTCATCACGTACATCAAGGAACGCCTGAACCTTGGGCGCCTTGGCTCTCTTCGTTCGGAAGAAACCCTTCTTGGGGCGTTCGGTCGGGGCAATGAGTGCGGGAAGCTCCACATTGCCGTTCTCGTTTGCAGAATCCTCCTCTTCACCTGTCTGACCTGTTGCTTTCTGCATCCTTTTCCTATTCCTTCTGACCGTGCTTTTCCGAACTCCATATCGACCACGAGCTTGCCTTCGCTGGTTGTAGTAGTACACTCTGAGCTCATCGTATGCCTCAAACCCGAGCGCTTTGAGCTTGTGGCCGTACTTGTCGCGATAGATGGTCTCAGCGCGCTGCCCAGCTTCTTGCCACATGCCTTGATCTTCAAAAAACTTCGCAAGGACAGCGAGATCGTCATAGTTCTCAGCCGGCCATTTCTTCAGGATTGGAATCACCTCTGCCGCCCTCTCGGTCCTCTCTAGGTTCTTGAAGCATGTGTGCAGGCCAATGTAACTTTGGAGGTTGAACTCATTCGAACTTTTGTCGAATAAGGGCTCGTAAAATCGCAGCGCGTGTTCGTCATGGCCGGTGGCATGAAGAGCGTCGCCAATGATACGAAATAGGTCTTCGTAGTCCCAAATCAGAGCATCAGCGTCATGGTTATCTGGCTCCAACATCTCAAGGTGACGCTATATCGTAGTTAGTAATGCGTAGCTTTCGACGCAGTCATTCGACTTACCATCGCTTCTTCAAAGTCATCCTTGCTCCTGCGTAAGCGAAACAGGCCTAGCTTCACCCTGATCTCCAATGGTAGGGTTGAGCCATAGGCTGCATCCTGCGATGCTCGGACGAATTGAGGCACAGTAACGCGTCTTGGCTCATCTTCGACATCGAACTCGCGATCGTCTTTCAGCTCGTCCCAGAATGTCTCGGAACGCCTACCCTGCTTCCACCGGGCAAGCTCTTTGAGTCGCGTGACACCAACACCATAGCTACCAGCTCGATCTAAAAGATCGAGATAAATATTGATCAGCTCCCAATCGAGTTCATTCTCGACTGGATCCCGGTCAGGCTGTGTAAAAACGTCAATGGCCTCCTCAAAGCTGTTCAGCAGCTTGTTAAGGTGTATCCTAGTCTGTTTTGGAGAGGCAGTACCCATCATTGCCATGATCTTTAATACACTGACATCCGGATCTTCTCCCTGTTCCTTGAGTGTTTTGAGCATCTTGAGGCCGAGTGCGACGCACTTGGATGAACGACCCAATTGCGCTTCAATTTCAAGCTTGCGACTTCGGGCTTCATAGTCGTTGTTGAGCAAGATAATCTCATTCAAACATGGAAGGATGGCAGCCGATTTGTTCTCGTCTGTAAACTGGGGATGTTTCTCTGGATCCAATCGTTCTATGCGCTCGATGATATACTGCCAAAGACCAGGATCACGTTTAGTTGGCGCACCAGCCAGGAGTACAGCTAATGAGTCCTCCTCTCGACCCATCTCGGTATAGATCTCGGATGCAATGTTGTAAGCATCGAAGATCTCGGGATTGAGTTGAATGGCTTGCTGGGCAAATGCGAGGGCAGCTTCGTAGTCCTTTTCGATGAACTTGGCGTTGGCCTGCTTTTGCAGTGCTTTCCATTCTGCACCCGGGTCGGCAACGGCTCGGGGACCTCTGGGTCCCTTTTCTCTTCCGGGCTTGCCTCGCTTCTTTTTCCGAGGGGTCGGTCTGGCACCATTATTGCCCCCTCTGCCGCCACGACCCCTAGTCGAAGGACGTCCTCGTTTTCCACTACCTCGCCCTCTGGTGCTAGACGCTGGTATGATACTGGCGGTGATTGGAGTCTTGAGTGTGCCTCTGCCTCTACCCTTTCCTCTCTTGTACTTTGTCCGCTCTTCAGTATCCTCAAACTCGACGCCTAGCTCCATTTCGTCTGGATCACCTTCATCTTCCTGTGCATCTTCCGATTCGTAGTCTGCGTCTACTTCTGAATCGTCTTTGTTCTCGATCCGTTGTAGTTCCTCCTCTTCCTCCATCGTCAGCCGAAAGTCATCTTGATCGGAATCCGAACTATCAAAGTCGCGGTCATATCGCGAATCACGAAATCTGGTCGCGTTGGTATACTCATCATCGTCCTCTTGCCCCGGGTTGGCTGGGATGAATCCTTCAAAGACTGCAGGTCCACTGGTAGCATAGGCTCTATTGAACGGATCCTGGAACCCTCCACTAGTGAAAGGCGGAGGCTCCTCTTCCTCCAAATCCTCTACAGCGCTGAGTGGGATGAGAGGTATGAAAGGACTCCGGGCTGGCGGCTGATGGTGAAGTGAAGGCTGGAATGGAGGCGGATGTGGGTATACCTCTTGAGGAGGAAATACGGCGTTTGGTGGGAAATGTACGGGGTATTGTTGTCTGCCATGCTGCGCAGGTGGTTGCATCAAGCTTGGCGCAGCCTCTCCAAAAGTACCTGCAACGGGTAAGAAGCGTCTATTATCCGGTGGCTGTCCTGGCGGCCACTGCCCGTAGTATCCATTATTGGGGTTCATTGTGTGCTTGATCGTATCGTACCTGCGTTAGCCCATACGTGTTAGTGAGTGATCATTGTGGTGTATGCACCGAGAAAATGGTGGTGATGTCGAAAGCTTCGAGACAGGGATTGTGACTGTTGCAGAGGCTGGTGCACGTGCTTCGCGCTAGAGCTTCACGCGTCTCGCCCACTCCGATTCGAGGCTCACTAGGAACTGATGTCTCTCCCCGAACCACTTGTTAAGCTCTCATGCGAACCTCCCGATGGTACTTGTCTTATCGCGCAAGTCCAGCTATAAGGGATTCGTGTGGTGATGGAGAACATCAACGATCTAGGCCCAGCGCGAGGAAATTACTAGGCGGTGTCAACGCTGCTACCCTGCTGCTTGGGCAGCCCGAGCCGCTGTCCCGGCAGCTAGCTTAGTAGGTGGCAGTTCTTTATAAACGTTTCAGCCAATATGCTCCCGTATTTATATAGAACAGGATCCAATTCTTGTCAATCTAGGAAGGGTCTGCCGGTGCACTTTCAGAACTCGCTACCGTAATTACCCTCTTGGACGGGTTTAGCACCTGCGCCAACTCATATTGAAGCATTTACTCCAAAACACCATACACCTTACCGCATCTTCTTCCTCCTTCGCAGGAACCATGTTACTAAGACACTTCTTTTACAATCTGTCGCTGTGCCTGACTGTTCCCGCTCTCAGCATACCAAAGCATGACACTCAGCTACCTCTCCTCCAAGAACACGAACTTAACCAATCGCAAAGTACCGACGTCGTCTTAGCATTCAAGGAAAGTGGAAGCAATGAGGTGCATCAGGTTAAAATACCATTACGAACGAGGGTCTACCCAGGTATGTCACATGCACCAGGCTTCAATCCGACCGTTGCTGACAGCCTGACTAGGTAAAGTCTTACCGGATCGACCAAGCGTTGTACAAGTGATGGAAGCCACCGAACAAGGCCGGTCAGTATCACGCGCAAGACTGGAAAGAATCATGTGCAGAGTCACGCCGAATATCAGCACCGAGGAAAGAGAAGCATTAGATGTCAGTATGGAACCAAAGGCATTACCATGGTTTGCAGTAAGAGATGGAGTTGTCGAGTTCGAAAGCAGTGGCTCCAGATGGTTTCTCGCAGGTAGAGAAATAGAAAGTTACGAGTGTCGATGACACTATGGTGCGTCCGAGATTAAAGACATGGGAAAGTAGAAGACGAATCTTAATGTAATATGCTCCATGCTTTCTAAGGGTATAATGTGATGGCTCTCAACAGCCTCCTTCCTCTCACATGCATGTATCCAAGTGAACCCAACCCAAACGCCAATTATGCAGGTCTGAAATCTGATCAGACGTTATTATCCCCCTCATTCATCCCCACCATCTCGTATTCACCAGCACCGTCTCTCCCTCTGCCCCTCCCTCGCCCTCTAGATTCTCCACCTTCGTCCTCTGTAGCTGGTTGTGATCGCGCAGGCGGCTTGCTACCGAAATTGATTGGCTTCAGTTCGCGCCACTGGCATGCCCACACGCCCAGCGAAGTCATGATGGTCGCGCTGCATATCTGGAGGGCCCACCAGAACATGTGGGTGGGTATCGCGTGCGTATATAGGGAGGTGACGATCAGGTGGATAAAGTGGACAGTCAGGGCGAAGTCGAGAACGAGTTTTGAGCGCGCGATAAGGAGAAGTATGAAGATGGCACTGCCGCGTGTTAGACCATGGTATGACTGATTATCCAGCGCGTTGGAATGCTTACCAAGTGAGACTATTCAGCACCCAGACCAGACCCAGCGTCCACCCGATTGTGGTATCGCCGCGTAGACTTTGCCAGCTGAACAGGAGATCGGTGCTGACCTCCTTGCCCGCTACCAGCGCGGTGAAGAGGATGAGGACGCCGGCGCATGCATAGTAGGCAGCCTGTAGGAGTACAATCTGCGTGAGGATGCGGGTTGGGGACAGATCCGCAAGTGCGCCGGGTCGTGGAGGGCGGCGTCGGCGTGGCATCAATACGCGGTCGATGCGCTATAACCCGAGCATAAGGGGAGTTGTCGATTTGGCTGGTTGTAGTTGTAAGGTTGCCTGTTGATTCATGGGTTCCCTAACGGTTCGGCGAAACGTGGACAGCCAGCGCCGATGTCATAGCTTAGGGTCTGCCAAGCACGAATTCGACATCGTTGCGCTCTCCAACGTCTATCGACGACAACCCTATCAACTCTACAAATCCGACTTCCAGACTTACACTACCGATGTACGTTATCACCCCGATTTGGTCTACCTGCGAGTACCCCACCTTGCGACTGACACCCGCGGCAGTTTCGACCGTCGCCTCCACCTCCGCATCTCCTCCGCAAGCTCGAAAATCGCCGCCATGGGTTGGTTCGGCTCAAGCTCCAAGGACGACTCGGGCGTCAAGAAGACAGAAGGCGGTGCATTCGAGTCGCCATCGCGATCCAACCGGAAACAATGTTACGCTGCACGCGACGCTTTCTTCGAATGTCTCGACAAGAACAACGTCCTGGATAGCATAAATACAAAGTCTGGTAGGGACAAGGCGGCCAGCTTCTGCTCGTCATTTGATCAGGAGTTTGAGAAGAACTGTGCACACAGCTGGGTACGTCAAGGCTCGAAATCGCAAGCAGCATACGTTCATGTTTGCAAAAGAAACGGCGGTTGGGTCACTACACAGGCTTCCTGTGACCACAGATTGAACATCTTACAAGGATCTTACCCGAATACTAGGCTAACATTCTCTAGGTCGAATACTTCAAGAAGCAACGAGTCGTAAACTACCAAAGAGAACAGACGATCAAGAAGATCGAGATGCAAGGTGGAGAAATCACTGCCCCGCAACTACCACTGCCGGGCCAGAACAGATAGATGGAGGATGGCTGAACAGCCCTAATAATGCCGCTCATGACCAATGTACAATATGTATACTACTCTCAAAGCGCTCCCAAAAAGCGTTTGCAGCTATCACGCAGCTCGGCTTCCCTGCCGTTCTAGACTTCTCACACGATGGGGCATAGCACCCACACACTCTCCATGCACTCAAATGCAAGGCATCGCGTTTACCTTAGACCCTCAGATCAAATGGAAGTGCATGAACCTCCCACCCTCAGTGCGCGGTCCTGTAGCCCGTCCCAAACATCCAACACACTACCTTACTCGAACTGTGACTAGACTCGCATAATGTCGTCACCGGAGCTTGGGAACGCTCACCGATGTAGCCTAGCCATAGAGTGTCGAGCCGCGCCTGTCAAGTGTACTCCTTGCATGATGGGTTCGTCGCATAGACGCAAGGACGAATCGGGGATCAGCGGTGTTTAGCTTGTCAATGCAGGCCTAGGAGTAGGCGCGGGAGTTGTTTCTATGCAGCATCGTAGCGTGAGTTCTGTAGGTCAGGCCGCGTCTTGGCCCTGATGCCAAGGGTTGTGACCTTTTGTTGGGTCACCATACCTCCAGGGGCATGTGGCATGTGGCTGTCTGTCGGCAGTTTCCTTTTGCCCGAGTCTTTGTTGCTGACAGCCTGACAGCGGTAACTCTACTGTTGAGGGGGAACATGGAAGTCTTCAACTCTGTTTGGCAACCCCTCATCAGCACGAAAGCCTAATCAGAGTAATCATCGGAATCAACATGCGCATCGGAATCAACCTTCCAGGGCCCGGAATCCTGCACGCACCAAAACAGCAAAGTGCAAGGAGCATGACAAATGTCTTGCCGCAGGACAGCATGTTACCCAATATTGTTGATTAATACTGATTGGCTACTAAGACGTGCAGGTTTTAGCCGCAGAATCGAGCGGCAGTAGCAGCAGCGCGCCACCTGGTTCGACTCGTCGGGTCGGCGAGATCTGAGCTTTTTCTCGGTTATCTATGCATACAGAAGACCCCCACCCCACCATTTCCATGACTTCATCCGGGTCAAGTGGCTTATTTTACCCCTCCATCGGGTTGGTGCGTCGCCGAAGGATCCTGCCTCCGTGTGTACGTGTGTACGTGTGTGCGTGTGTGTGTGTGTGCCTTTCGGTTCGTGTGCTTTTGTTCGTAGGCTTCGTGATCATGTCCCATGCTACCCAAAAGCTACCCAATGCTGATCCGAAGATTTTGTTACTGAGGTCCGTTTGCTTACATCCTCGATGCCGTCGTAGTGGCAGTTGGTCACCACTTTGTCGGCCAAATAGTCGCAGGGTCGAACTCGCGCCTAAAAATCTCCACATCGGACGCGCACCCTTTGCTCGGCGACCCAACCATACTACTGTCGATGGCAAACACGACATCCTGGAATGCGCCATGGAACTCCTCCTCTTCGAAGAGTAGTTTCCTCCACATTCGGGCTACCTCCTGTGCCGGGTTTCGGAATATAGGCCCTAGTCCAAAAGCGCCCAATACCAAGTTCCTGTGCCCGCAGTAGGAAGCGATTCGCAGTACTGCCCGCATTTTCTCCTTCATGAGCTCCTTCTCTTGTGCAAACGAATACTTGCAGCCGCTCTCGTCAAGCTTGGGACGCCGCACGGGTGCAACGGATATCACAGGTAAGGACGCTATGTCTGTGAAAGTTGCATAGTCTTGATCTGGGCCTGCTCGGAAAACAACTGCGGCCCGTTAGTGACTTGTGCCTCGTGACGATCGTTACTAGCATGCCAACGTACAGACTTCAGGGGAGTAGATGCCGCCTGTCTGTGGTATTGGGTAATAGTTTTCTTCTCGGCCCAATTGCGCGTTCCAGGGCATTGTCAGGGCATGCACGAGGTTGCTTCTCCGCGCGAAGCATTCCTCTGGTGCCATGAGCCCAGATTCCCAGTCACCTCCAGCGCGCTTCTCGTTTGCTACGTTGATCACTGGTATCCGCTTGCACTCTGGGTCTGCGTTGACAGCACTTTGGTACCAGCCCAAAGCGTAGTTCACGGGGTCGCCTTCCATGACTGCTACTCTCGTGCGTTGTGATGATCGCTTGTCCACGTTGATCCTTATTTGCGAGGAGTCTGGGTACAGGTATGAGGTTTTGGAGTCTCGGATGTAATGCTTCCAGATATGCGGCATCCATACGCGTTTTGCTTCGGCTGCTATTTCTGACGGCTTTGGTCTTGATGGCGGCATGGTAGTAAAGTACTGTGAGGGGGTTCCTGTAGACTGCTTGTGTGAATGGACGTATGATGAAGGTGTAGTTGACTGCAGTGTGGAACAGCGTGAGAGGAACGAGGGTTGACAGTAGCGAAAGCGAGTCTGTGACCCAACGGGCGAGAGGGTAGTATATCACTTGAGCAGCTACTCAAGGGCGTGTGATAACGCAGCTAAATAATGGTTCCAGATGGACCCCGGAGACTAAGCTGGCGTATTTCCACTGCGCCAGCTACCAAAACGGTAGTCCACTGCGGGAATCAAGCCTTCCCCTGTGCATGCAGTCATCGCGGGTAGCATCTACACCAGCCGTAGCGCAGACCTGCAGGAAAGATGGAGCCATGAGTCGTGTGCCCGAGCAGTCTAGGGAAGACACAGATGTCGAATGGCCGGTAGCAGCCGCGCCTTGTGATTGCAAAAGTTCATCCTGGTCCTGGGGGCCATGCCGTGCACCCACATAGCTGCCAGGCACCTTAAGCCACCAAGTGCCGTGTCGGGTTCCTAGTGTGTTGGAGCAGGGATGTGTGGCTGGATCGATCGTCCAGGCCTTGAAGCGATCTGCAAATAGTTAAAAGCGGTTTAGAAAGATCTGGCGGCGTTGAGCAAGCCGATGATGACAGCTGCTAACCAAGATCCTGCACGATATAGCGTCGCAGTAATAGCGTCGGCACTAAGATCCGGATGCAGGGTAATGGTACTCTGCTGGAATGCATGGCGTTCTACGAGGCGTCTTCCTCACCGCCAGCGGAGGTGGCACGAAAACGTCCATCTAGCGAGCATTTCCGCCACTTTGATGACGGGTCCTTGCCTGGAAGTATCCTGGCAGACGGTAAAGGTTGTACAAACGGCCGTCGAGCTTGGTGGGGCGTGGCGTTTGTGTCTTGGTGTGCTTACTGGCGGTGGAGGGGAGGAGGAAGCTGACCCACCCAATGATGGTCAAGGGAACGACCAAGAAGAACACCAAGTCCACAGGCTCCTAAGGCCATCGGCGCTATGCTCATGGGCCTCAAATCTCGTGAAAGGACATGGTCGGTCCTTGCAGCACATGATGTTTCAGCCATGGCTGAAGTGTTACAGTCGAGATCAACGAGCCACAGGAACGGCACGGGCGAGGCCTTCGCGATCCTAGCGTGGGGTCCAAGCGTCCTTCGTTTTTTTCCAAGGTTTCGCAGACATCAACCCGCACGTGTGATAGAGAGTGCTGTTTCTACGCTACACTGCGCAGCTCCTGGCCGATCGAAATTTGCCGACGCGTAAATGAATTGGCTCCTGCCTGTTCGGAGGAGCGTTGTCCGTCCCCAGCACCTATTCCGAAACCGGGGAACCGCTCTACCTTGCGCACATGCACTATCACTATGCCGTCCCCGCTGCAGTTCCACCTTCTGTCCAAACACTATTGCTGAGCTGCTAAGGCCAACTCAATCGGCCAGTTCGTCTCAGCAGAGTGCACAGGACAACGAGGCACTAACGATAAACGGCTATGTACGGACGGTGCGCAAGCAAAAACGCATCGCATTCGCTGCTATAGGCGACGGCTCGACTTTGCAAACAGTCCAGGCCGTCCTGCCTCCTCAACTAGCAGAAGGGTTAGTAGCTCCCTTTAGAACACTCTGTAAGTACTGACATGCTGTACTATCAGACTCTCTACGGGCACTGCAGTGACAGTCACGGGAAAGTGGACACCCTCACCAGGCCAAGGCCAATCCCATGAACTTCAAGTCAACCACGTGCGAATATTGGGAGAGAATGATGCCACAGTAAGTCAACATGAGTGAGCCTCGGAGTCCTGCCCGATGTCTGATTTGAATCTTAATTCCAGACCTACCCAATCCAGAAGAAATACCAAACGCCCGAATTTTTGCGCACACTCCCACATCTCCGAAGTCGACTACCAATTAACTCGCTTCTCTTGCGGCTGAGATCGCTAGTCACTGCACAAGTGACCAACTACTTTGCGGAACATGATTTCATTCAGTGCCATCCACCAATCATCACCTCCTCCGATTGCGAGGGCGCAGGAGAGGTGTTCACTGTGGCGCCTGGAGCACCTTCTTCAGCAGACAAAAGCTCTTCGAATCAGGTCAAAAAGCAAGAAGACATGTTTTTCGGTTCCCCCAAGTATCTGACGGTCTCCAGTCAGCTTCACCTAGAGGCTTTAGCTCAGTCAGTAAACAAGGTCTGGGCCTTGTCTCCAACATTCCGAGCCGAGAAGAGTGATACAGCCCGTCATCTTAGCGAGTTCTACATGCTGGAAGCAGAATTAGCTTTCACAGAGGATGTGAATGTCGTCATGGATGTTGTGGAAAATATGCTGCGTTCCGTTGCGTTGAAACTACAAGAGTCGGTTGTAGGTCAAGAGCTTCTCGAGGCACGAGCACGAGACCAGGACCAAGAGAGCACATCCGTGTCGCACACTGTCCTCGCACAACGGTGGCAAGGGCTGGTAGCGGGGCCATGGCCTCGAACCACCTATGCGGCCGCAATACAGCACCTTAAAGACGCAGTGGCTCAGGGCAAGGCGGATTTTGAGTATGCACCTGGTCATGAAGATGGTCTCCAGACCGAGCACGAACGATTCTTGGCTGAGAGCTTGGGACGCGGTGGACCCGTATTCATCACTGATTACCCACGTAACATCAAGCCTTTTTACATGGCGCCGTCAAATGACCCGACAGCTGACAACCCGGCCGCCTCGACCGTCGCATGCTTCGATCTCCTTATACCTGAGATCTGTGAACTGGTTGGGGGCTCTATGCGTGAGCATCGACTAGCAGAACTCTTGCAGTCCATGGACGAACACGGTCTTCAACAAGCGCCGGACAGCACTACCGACGCATCAGACGGCTCCCTGCAGTGGTATGTGGATCTCCGCCGATACGGCAGTGTACCGCATGGAGGCTTTGGTCTAGGGTTCGATCGACTCCTGTGCTACCTCGCTGGTGTATCTAACATCAGGGACGTAGTCAGCTTTCCCCGGTGGTACAAGCGGTGCGAGTGTTGATGCGCAAACAAGATATAAGGACCTCCGGTATCCCGGATCACGGCATCGCCAGCTGGTCACGGACGTGGCATCTCGTAACGTGGCATGGCAGAGGGGCTGGATAGCATTGCTTGTTGCAGCACATGAAGACCGCGCGTTCATTGTACTTGTACGATCAGCTGCCGGCTGTACGATAGCTGCTCATTCTGCTCGAATCTGGATGGGATAGCCTCGGACCAAGGCACCGTGAGCTATCTACGAAAAATAGCTCCGGGTGTCCAAACTTCCGTGTGTAGACTTGCCCTATTATTCAGCTTGCAAGGCGGAGTGGAGACGAAAGTTCGCTGGTTATCCATTTGTTATCAAACACTGTGCTCAGTGCACCTAGCGAGCTTTGCAGGTGAAGCTCGGGCATGCACTATGCAAACCATCCCAAGATCGGACATTATTCAGCATGCGAGTCTGGATGCGCTAATCGAGACTTGCCGACTTTGCGGGGTATCGTGAGCAAATTCAAGCTTTGCGAACAACGTGTAGACGAGTGGCAGCGGACCAGACGTGTGTGGCGGGCTCGAGGTGCGGGCGGAGATGATCTGATAAGATATACCAAGCACCTTCCCCCTCCCACATCCGAGGCACCTTGGCCGAGTCTAGCTATCGCGTTGATGATGTACTTGATCTCCGCGGGCACCTGTCACCGATTTACGGGGCATTTGGGTAGGGCGTCGCGAAAATGTGCCGTCCGCCATGGCAAACAGGCTCAGGATGAAAACTTCGCTGGCAGATGAAGTGGCATGCGCATGCGCAGGTTTGCCATGGAAGCTCCGGCATCGCTGGTGGAGGCATGGGTACGTAGGGCAGATAGCAGCGACTCAGCGAGAGTACCTAGTCGCGGGCGGAATTTAGGTCTGACGTCTCGGCGTTCGGCTGAAGTCATCTCGCGCTTCCGTTAGTTGCAAACAAAAGTAACAACTTCAATTTCAGACCATTGCCCACTCACCACAGTCGCCCCTCTGCATCGACGCGCGGAGGCTCTACGTCCACCCCAAAAACAAAAACCCTCTCAAGTCGCAAAGCTGGAATCCGCGGCGCCAGTAGCCGGCCGACTTATGGCCCCCAATGATCGGCCATCAGTTCCTATCGAAGAAGAACACGAGTACAGCTCCATTGCACCGCCGCAAATGAGAGACACCCGTCGCTGACTTGCGCGCCAGTTATGAAGCGCTCCCGCCCAACTTCTCCCTCACCGCCAACATGCTTGCGGGCGCATTCGCAGGTGTTGCGGTACGTCTCCGAGGTCGCCGCCGTGTATAAATCCCGACTGACCCGACGATAGGAACACTCGGTGATGTACCCCGTCGACTTGCTCAAGGTACGCAGCTTCCCATCAAGCTCTCCATGCACTGCCGACAGCGCGCTGACTCCGGACAGACCCGCATGCAGATCGTCAACCCGTCGCCGAGCGCCATGTACAGCGGTATCTCGAACGCCATGGTCACTATATCCAGGGCGGAGGGCTTCTGGTCATTGTGGAGGGGACTCTCGAGCGTGGTAATGGGCGCAGGTGGGTAGTGTCAGACAAGCAAGACCGGCAAGGAGAACTGACACAATGCAGGTCCCGCGCATGCCGTCTATTTTGCATCCTACGAAGCTACAAAGCACGCCCTCGGTGGCAATGAGGGAGAGAGCCACGAACACCATCCCCTCGCGGCAGGTGCGCAATACCACGACTACAAATGCGGGAGCAGCTACTGACCATCAACAGCTGCTAGCGGTGCCGCGGCCACCATCTCCAGTGATGCGCTGATGAATCCCTTTGACGGTAAGACGCGCACCACGACCTCGCTCCGCGCCTACTGAATCTCGCAGTCATAAAACAACGCATGCAAATGCACGGTTCCGTCTACAAGTCCGTTCCCCAATGCGCCCGAGAGGTTCTCCGCACTGAGGGCGTGGGCGCATTCTACGTCTCATACCCCACTACACTGTGTATGACGGTGCCATTCACCGCACTTCAATTCATGGCCTACGAATCGATGTCCAAGGTCATGAACCCGACCGGCCGCTACGACCCCTATACGCACTGCTTCGCCGGAGGTATCGCCGGAGGATTTGCAGCGGGGCTCACAACTCCCCTCGATGTCATCAAGACGCTATTACAAACACGCGGCAATGCTCGAGACGCAGAATTGAAGAACGTCTCCGGCCTAATCCAGGCAGCCAAAATTATCCATCAAAGGGAAGGATACAGGGGATACTTCCGTGGTCTGAAACCCCGAATCATCACCACCATGCCAAGCACGGCAATTTGCTGGTAAGTTTTGAGCTTGGACACCGCAACCGGTATTGATCTGACACTGCATAGGTCCGCATACGAGATGGCCAAGGCTTTCTTCATTCGGAGGAGCACCAACTCATCAACGGCCATATAACAGAGAGACGACTATTTGACTGATCTTCTTTTGAACCATTACGAGAGCCCTCTGATTCCGCGATATGCGCACTACCCACGGAACGATATACACGCAGTGTCGCGGAGAGTAGCGACCATGGCAGTATTGGGCATCCAAGGCAAGGTCTAGCATTGTGTGGCGCGCTGGAGGAGCATAGGGCTGCGTCGCGACGCTTCTTCACTGCCATTGTATAGTCATAGAGGCTTTTGTGGAAGCCGATCTGGCGGCGTACTGGATGCTTGGTTATGCGAGCACACGACGGCATGCGCATTCTTGTATCATATAGCAAATTCAATGTCGGCGTCACTCAAGACCCAAGAACATTTTCGCTCTTCAGCCCAAACAAGGTGCGTAATCGATAACAGCCGGGCGCGAATAGCAGCCCCACTTGCACATGCGCCTTCCTCGTGGCTGTGTGAGCACGCGTATCCTGGGTTGACAGTATTACCTTGTGATCTGATGTAATAGCGCGAGAGAGAGCGTGCCGAGTTGCGTAGAGGATGCATGAATGCGTGAGGACAAAGTCGTCTTCCATGGTCGTCGCTGCTCAGCCTTCGCGGTTGCGAAACGCAGCTACCTACGTCACACACCCGCGCGAACTAAGACCGGCGACGAATCTACAAACACGAGCCCGAGACTGGACGCGAGACACCTATTCTGTCCTCCACGCCACCCCCCGCGTGAATTGGGCGCATCATATACATGTTTTCCGCTATGCGCGCCAACACGACGCAGAAAGCCTACGACGAGGCTTTCCTAGCCTGCTCGACTGCAGTCTACTTTGAGGGCCAGGTCAGTGCCCAACCACCCCCCAAGTGTCGCATGTGCCCAGCATCACTGACAGAGAGACATATAGAACAACGAGAAAGAAGCGCTGCGATCATGGAAAACCGCCCTTGACCACATCTACTACCACAACGCCCGTCGCAACCCCTCGACCTACCGCCCCGCGTCCGAAACAGAGAGGGCACTGATCGAATCGCTACGCCAGTTGGAGCTGCAATGTAAAGAGCGCGTGGATCTGTTGGAGGCGCTGAAAAAGAGTCGCAAGGAGTCGAAAGAGAGCCTTGCCTCGCTCTCGTCAGACAACGATGCACCCACACCACCACCCCACGGCGTGCCCCTATCGCAAAACGATCCAAGCGCATCTACATCATGGCTCGGAGCCGGATCTATACCACCCATAGAGTACACAGATCTCTCAAGACCGCCGGCATTGCCATACCGTCCGGCGATGGCGCCACGGAAGAGCTCCGGTACTGGCTCCATACGGGACAACAGCTTGACCCAGACTCGAAGCGCATCGACGCTATCCCCAGGACCAGTAGGAGATAAAAAGACACGTACCCCATCCCCGGAGAAGAGTGGCAGAATGCTACGGACACTGAGACCCGGGAGAGAGAGCAAGCCATCTTCGGCGAAGTTGCCCAACACGTTGAGAAGTCGCCCGGATGCTTCAAAGGCAGCTACCCAAGCGTGGAGTGTCAAAGCCACAGCATCCTCCACTCGGCCAACATTAGGGGCCCCGAACCCATCGACCAGTTCTCTTACACCCTCCGCCCGCTCATCCCTCGACAAGCCGGCTGCTGAGAGACCGAGTGCTTATTTTCCGAAACCCGAAGCACAACCGCCGCCTGCACAAGCACCGTTCTACTTTAGAGCTGGCGAGGGGTCAGCATCAACCGCATATGCGGTTCCACCACCTGGTGGTGAGACTGATCCGGGGCCGGTCAAACCTGCTACAAACGAGCGAACAGCGCCAGCAATACCCCGAAAGTCTGTGGGTTTGAGTCGACTGAACAACGCGCAAGGGCCCAGTACACCATTACCATCTTACCGAAAGGAGTATCCCAAGCCCACACCGGACCCTCGATCTCTTGCCGCGTCTGCTGCAGCCCATTCGTACGGCGACACTGGGGGCGAGCGAGGTGGAGTGATGTGGGATCCGACGACAAGGAGACTTGTACCGAAACCCAAGAGCAATGACACACAAGCGCGAAGCAGTTCAGAGCAGGAGGACTCACCTGAGTCTTTATCACTGGAAGAGGACGGAGATTTGCTCAAGCAGAGGCCACCTCCAGTGCGGAAGGGCAGGGCTAGAGGCAATTCGATGCGTGCAGAACTACCAGATACCCCAGGTGCGGATAGTTCTGAGGCGGAACTGGAGCCAGAAGAGACGGATGAATGGAAGCGCAAAACGGATGAGATCATGAAGAATTTGCCACGGGGCGTCGATAAGCAAGCAGCACAGCAGATATTAAACGAGATCGTGATACAGGGAGATGAGGTACACTGGAGCGACGTATCAGGACTTGAAGTTGCGAAATCCGCCCTGAAAGAGACGGTAGTGTACCCGTTCTTGAGGCCTGACTTGTTTATGGGTCTGCGAGAACCTGCACGCGGCATGCTCTTGTTTGGACCCCCTGGAACTGGAAAGACGATGTTGGCCAGGGCAGTTGCTACAGAGTCAAAGTCTACTTTCTTCGCCATATCAGCTAGTAGTCTGACGTCGAAGTTTCTGGGCGAGTCAGAAAAGCTTGTTCGCGCCCTTTTCCAGCTTGCAAAGATGCTGGCGCCATCAATCATCTTCGTCGACGAGATCGACTCACTCCTCTCGTCGCGTTCGGGATCCGGCGAGCACGAAGCATCGCGACGCATCAAAACTGAGTTCCTTATTCAGTGGTCCGATCTGCAAAAGGCAGCTGCCGGGAGCGCGGTCACGGACAAGGACAAAGAGAGGGGCGATGCAACTAGGGTTCTCGTCCTCGCAGCAACAAATCTGCCGTGGGCGATCGATGAAGCAGCAAGACGAAGATTTGTAAGAAGGCAATATATCCCACTGCCCGAAGATTGGGTCCGGAAGCAACAAGTCCAGACGCTATTGAGCCATCAGAAACATGAGTTGAGTGACCGCGATCTGGATCGTTTGGTCAAGCTCACTGAGGGTATGTGATGATCATTGAGGACCTGAATCATAACACTAATCTCTTTCCAGGTTTCTCTGGTTCCGATATAACAGCGCTCGCGAAAGACGCTGCAATGGGCCCTTTGCGCTCACTGGGCGAGAAGTTACTTTCCATGACGATGGATCAAATACGACCGATACAATATCAGGACTTTGTAGCTAGCCTGCAGACTATCAGACCGTCTGTAAGCAAGCAAGGACTGAAGGAATTTGAGGACTGGGCAACACAGTTTGGTGAACGTGGAGGCTGAAGTACTAATTAACGGGCTGGCAATGCGCTTGCAATAACGAATCAAGTATTTACATGAGTATATGCATGGTCACAGTCTCAATGTCATTTGCTATCATTGCTCTTAGCATGCTCACCCCACCTGCCTGGGTCGAGGATGGCTCCTTCCGTCTGGAGTGTGCCCGTGACTTAGCGCCATCCCAACACGGGCGCATCTTACACCTAGCAAGCTGTTCTTCTTCATTCAATTTTCCCTATCATCGCTACTAGAGCAGATGATGGCGCCCCGCAAGAAGACAGAAGAGAAGGCCACAGCCAACGAGGCCGCAGATCTAGTATTGGAGTATCTACGTGAGTCACTCACCTCACCTCACATCTGAGAGCCCAACGATCGCACTGCACCCTGTACTCAAAGACTGACTGGTCGCAGGCAAGCAAAACCGCCCATACTCGGCTATCGATGTTTCGGCAAATCTACACAACAAGGTCACAAAAGGTTCGTTGACCTTTCACTCTCATCCGACAACGACTGATTCAGGGCAGCGTCTGCGGCAAAGGTTCTGAAAGATCTCCACGAACAGAAAGCAATCGAGGGGCGTGCCGCTGGTGAGCTTGGTTGAGCCTGTCTGCAGTTCATATCAGTTGACAATCTCAGGCAAGCAAATCGTATACCACGCTTTACAGGTATGATCCAATCCTTGCTCTTACCCTACATCTGCTCAGATCTGACCCACTTGTAGAACGCAGCCGAAGCATGCACCACTGAACAACTCGCCGCTCTGGACGAAACCATCCTCAATCTCCGCACACAGACCACCACGCTTGTCGCAGTCGCAAAGAATCTGCGTGGCTCCTTGTCCAGTCTCAACTCCACGCTCAGCACGGCAGATCTTGTCGCCAATGTTACCACTCTTGAGACGGAGAAAGAGCAGATCGAGTCCAGACTTGATGGACTGAAGAAGGGAAAGGCGAAGAAGGTAGGTTCAATGTACTCAGAGTGATTTATGCATGTTTGTGCTAACTCTGCAAGGTCACAACATCAGAGCGAGAAGCGATTGAGAAGGAGTGGAAGAAGAGCATTCGTGTGGCAAAGAAGAGGCAGAAGATTGTGACGGAGATGTGGAAAGAGATCAAGGAGAATTTTCCTGATCCGCAAGAGAGAGAGGACCAGAGGGAGATGTTCGACCTCGATGGATGAGGGTCTGCTGCGCTGTCAGAGTGGCGTGAACGATGCTTAGGTACCATGTGCAGGCGATGTTGTACGATGTTAGATGTGAGCATACCAGGACGATGTAGTGAAGTCAGATAGTTCAGGCTCAAGACACGAACTACTTGAAGACATACAAAAGTGTATAAAACTTGCGTATATATCATTCACATCGTGCTTTGAACGTAGCTAAAACGCCTCCAACGCCACTCTGGCAAACCCGCAATGATGCGAACCAAAAAGCGAACAAGAGATGAGAGGTTAGATCCCAACGGCAGACAAGCGCCTTTACAATGCAGTGCAGACACCAATACATGAAGCACGAAACATAGCCTGCCAGGCCAGCTGGCGAGCCAACAGAGCTACCCAGACTGCGCAAACAGCATCCCAATGCAACGTGACAGAACGCAAACGGCATCATGATCCAGGTAATTCGAAAACTCAAGAGCGCTGATAGGAAAACGAGCTACGGAGGTCATCTCTGATCTCCTGCGACAGATTATCGTCGGCGTCGATGTGGCTAGGATCCTGAGCACGCGCTAGTTCCTCGAGGGTTTTGGCGAGGGCGGCGCCTTCGGTGCGGCCGCGGTCTACGTTGACGAGCATCATGATGGGGAAGGGGAGGCCGACCAGGATGGCTAGGAACCAGAAGGCCTGTGGTTGACGTTAGTATGATGCATGAATTCGAAAGTGTTGAGCAGACTTACCGGTCTAATCTCGCCATAAGCATCGGTGATGGCGCCTACAATAGCGGGACCGAAGACACTGCTGCCTTTGTCTGTGATAGCGTATAGGGCGTAAAAGGCGGCTTCGTAGCCAGGAGGGATGAGCTCGCCGAATAGCGCACGGCAGTAACTGCTGAGACCACCAAGGACGAAGCCGTAGACTGCACCTAGAGGGTACATCTCCCACTGCTGCTGCAAACCCAGGTATCCTAAACGCTGGACTGCTGGTATATACCCTAGAAGGCCGTATATTGGGATTACTTCGAACAGCATGATGCAGAGTAGGATTGTTTGTGTTGGCGACAAGTGGAAGAAAGCAGATAGCCGTGACCACAGGAAGGCGCCCAGAACGCCGAAGACTGTTGCGATGACGTTTATTAGGGCGAGCATGGCGTACGACATGCCTAGCGTTGTCTTTGCGAAGAGCACTGCTGTACCGGATACAGTGGCAATGCTGTCTGAAAGTAGGAACCACGCTGCGAGGAAGAGTAGTACATCCTTGAGATGCCGCGCGTGGGTCGCTGTACGGCCAAGAGATTTCCACGAGTATGCAAAGTACGCGAGGGCAGTGCCAAAGTTGGAGGTTTGCGCACCGATATGCAGAGGCGGTCCTGGACGGGGACGCAGCCAGCGCGCTGTCGGTAGTGTGAAGACAAACCACCACGCGCCGATGACGAAGAGGACCAGGCGGAGGCCAAAGTTGGAGGATTGGAACGCGATGACGATGAGAATACCGATAGTTTGTACAAGCAAAGCAGCAATGTAACCGATCGCGATACCGTAGGATGAGATCTTGGTTGCAAGAGCGAGTTCCACTGAAGGAGCGGACCTGCTTCTTGCCCTCGGAATTGTCAGATCGGCGGCTGAAAGGTTACTCGGCAACAGTGCAGTTGTCGCATCAGCGACTTCGTCAAGAAGGCCTTCTCTTTGTCCAAGCTGGTTTGCGTATTGCGCTCCTCGTATTATATTCTCCTGCGTCGGAGTTTCACCTCCTCTTTCGTCGTCCTCTTCTGTCTCCGCCTCGTCTTCCTCGTCTGCGTACGATTCGTCGGCGATGGAGTCGGCGTACTTGACTGTAGGGTGGAAGCGCACCATTAGCGGTAGGAAGCTGTTCAATAGTACGAAACTGGCACCAAAGCATGTGTTTGAAATGATTGCCAGCACTGCGCCTAGCAGATACACCTTGGGTACCACGGGTAGGAAAAGCATGGTCGCGATGCTTCCAATAAATGCGAACCATAAGAGGAAGGTCTTCCTGAACCTCCCATGATCCGCTGCGCCGCTCATGCTAATGATCAGCAGAGCTTGTATGAGGACCGATATGCTGAAAGTGTACATGGCGAAGCTCGCAGTATTGATCTCGATGCCGAGGATATGAACGACACATTGTCCCTTTTCAGGATTCGGTTTGAACAGAGCTTCTACGGCGTTGGTGGAGAATGATGGGCCTGGATGGACGGTAGGCTTCGTGGCTTTGCACGGTGTGGACGGATCGGATAATAAGACGCCATTCTCGCGCGCGAGTTGCTCGAGCGTTACAGGTATAAAAGATCCGATACCGCAAACAACAAAGACCTGGGGTGGTTAGTGTTGGTGCTCGCGTAGTTTATGAGCTTGACGAGGCGCGTCAGAAGCAGCATCACGAGAGAGACACGCGCACAGCTTTGCGATGTTGAAACAAGCTTGCAAAGGCCTGAAGCAGATTGGGACGATAGTAGGAAAGAAGGGGTGAAGTACCTCGGCAGCCCATCCATACATGTAAAAGCCGCGGAGCTCCTTGTCGCTGGTCAACCGGGTGTCTTCGCCCTCGTAGTGGGGCTGCGAGTCGTGGGACTCCATGTCGAGGCTCTGGTCGGAAGAGAGGCTCTGCTCATCGTCTGCCTCGTTGGACTGCGATATGGACGGCACCGAGACTTTGGATTGTGAGGATGCATTGCGCGCAATGGTCGGGCGCTCATAGGGCGGGAGCTCGGGCGCGCGAGGTGACATCGAGCGATTGGAAGCAGTCGTCCACAAAACAGGGTCCTGCGCTAATCAACGGAAATGCGTCACCGCAACTGAGACATGATGAAGGATCGAGGGATAAATGCGACAGCTGACCGGGCTGCTATTCAGGTCGGAGGACAACTTCTAGTGGGCACGTTGAGGTCAGGCCCAAGCTGGGGAGAGATGTGGAGTTGTTGGGGTGGCAGCGGATGATCCCATGGGCATGACCTGTGAACATCTGATAAAGCGTCTACTTGCAGTAGAGGCTTATCCGAGAAAGACATTGGACAAGGCGCTTGCGCTCAAGCTCGCATCTAGATAGACTACTGGCCGCCGCAGCCGCAAGCTCGCCGAGCCGCGGACAGCAATGCGGTGAATGACTGAACGTACTAGCGATTAAAGTAGCTAGCTATATCGCATCCGCGCGACGAGATGTGCAGTGTCGTTGACGCACATTATAGACAAGCTGGGCCCTCAAGCTTGACTCGGTTGCTGATGCGACCTCAGTGTGTCTGGCAGGAGATGCAGGGCTCCATCATCAGCGTGCATGGGTGGAGCGAGCGCCAAGGCGCTAAACCCAATCCACGCCCTCCCTCCCGTCGTCGGTACGAGAGGCTGCTGATGTTTCAACGACCTCATCGCTGCAACCACTCCACCCGCCCACGTCGCGCGCACCCCATCCACGACCACTCCGGACTAATTCCCACCGCTCTACGGCCGCGACTGCCATCACGACGTTTTGCAGCATTCACAGTCGACGATGCGCTAGTCGCCAGCGCCCCGACCTCGCTTTCTTTCACCTGCTGCATTCGACCAGCGCCCTTTCAACACTCACTGCGCCTCGTGCTATCTCGGCGCTTCCATTCTTACGCCAAAGCATCTGCTTTAATGAGCGCGCCTCACTCCTAACCTGCGCATTTCACCGCCGACTCCACCGCCAGCCCTCTGCACGCAGCCTCGATCACGATTCAAACCGCGCGGTTGACATTCTCGCGACAACATCAAGGAAAAAGCGCGACCACACACTTCAAGAAAGCTATAGACGCGCGCAAAACGGGTGCGCAGACGGCGCCCCAGGCCGCGGGACGGAGGACGACGTAGTATGCCAGGCATTCTCACCATGAACCACACCGGGTCCGACTCAGCGACGGCTTCACGAGATGCAGAAAACAGGAAGCGGAGCCACAACGGGGATCTGACCAATGGCGGACTCAACGGCGCGCGAAGTGATACGCCGGCAGGGGGACCTGCTGTTAATGGGGGTCCTTCGCGCGAAACCAGCACCAACGGCGCATCCATGGTAGTCGCAGCAACGGCGGGTCCCACGCTCGAACAATACTCGGATCTGCCCCCGGAGATCGCTCATATCGGCCCCGAACAGTACATGTCCCTGTCAACACTGTTGTTGCGGATATCCCAGGAATCTTACAATGAATTGGAGGAAGTCCTGAAGAACATGGCCGCCATCCAGATAGCGCCAGTGTCAAACGGTGCTCTTCCCAATGGCCTTGGCGCGGCAAATGCACAAGTGAATGCAGAGGCGAACAAGCGTAAAAAGCTGGTTGTGCTTCAATTCGCGCAGGAGCAACGGGCTAAATTCATCAAGCTGCTAGTCCTCACCGAATGGGGAAAGAAAGCTTCCGTTGACATATCAAAACTCATTGATTTGCTGGCCCACGCGAGTACCCAGGCAGCCCATATGGATGCTGCTGACTACAAACTGGAAAAGATTAAGATTCTGTCCAACAATGCCAGAGAAAACAATCCGGACGTTGCGACCGCCCTGGAAGTGCTATCGACAGGGAAAGCGTCATGGATGCCGAGCCTGGGCTACATACCCCCTGAGCCTATCTCTGCGGAGCAAGCCCTTAAACTGCTTCGGTACATGAACACTTCTCTCTCTATACGCCTCAACGTACACGAAAGTCTCCCACGACACCTCCAAGACTGGCGCGTGCATTCTGGACGCGCAACTTTCGTTGTTGCCGGCGAGCTGGAATTCGACGTCATGTCCTTTGTAGAGGATGCCTCAGAACAGTGGTTTCTCATTGATCTCCGGTTGTTGTTCACTCCTGCACCTACCATTACCGTCGGTAGCCGTTTCTTCATGCAACTCAAGCTGCAGGCCGACGTAGTTTTAAAGGAGAAGGGTCTGACCGGCCTTTTCGACTTCCTGAACAACTTTGTTCTAACGCACAAGATCTCAGTGCTTCGATCGCAGGCTGTTAATCTCGTTCGCAGCGGCTGGGCTGGATCTCTCAAGGTTGAGCCTGTGCATCGCTTGCTCGTCGTGTCTTATTGGACTGATAAGCCTGGAAAAAAGAATTGGATTGAGATTGGCGTATCGAACAACAAACCAAAGAACGGCAAGGTTTCGTGGAGAGGGCCTCCCATACCGTCGCTGACTACGCGCTGGTTCCGCCAGGGCAAAGAAGTGAAAGATGTCAAGTTCCATTTTGACTGGAAGGATCTCTCCATGGAACGCGTTATCAAGCAAGTTATCGCACGCCACACGAGTGATATCTTGCGATCCACAAAGGAGAGTTTCAAGTCTGGAGTGACGGCGAATGCACATCTTTCCGAGACCGAACCTGCCGACTCTACACTCAACGCATCGCTGGGTACGAAATCTACATCAATTGCCCTATCACTAGAGTCGGTCACTGGTAACTACATCCTGCGACCAGCTAGCGCACTATCAGCGCGAGCGGAAAATGCTTTCAACCAAGGCAGAGAGCCATCACAGATTGCTCATGTAATGACGCAAGTGCTAGCCGGCACATTGCTCAGTCTGATCCAGAAGAACGCACAACAACTCGGCTGGCAATCGGTCGCAAGACAGGCTTTGAAACAGCAGGTAGTGTCGGCTGCTGTCAAATTGGATGTCATCTCTTCCACGCTGTATTGCCCTCGCGGCTGGACACCAAACTGGGCATTGGCAGCGGTAATCGACTCTTCAGGCGAATCGTGGTGGATCTTTGAAATCGGATCTGGTGGAAATAGCCTCGAATACGCCGAGCAGATCAAGTTGGACAGACCTGATGGAAGCTCCTTGCCCATCAACCGCAACACCTTGGCAAGTCTGGAGAGGGTCGCTGTGCAGCTTCTGTCGTTCCGCGTCACAGCTCGCCAACTAGAAAAGGAGAAGAAGAATTTCAGTTTGCGACCTGAGTTAGGGCAAGCAGGCTCGTTCGTAGAAGCTGGTTGTGTCCCCCGTCGATGGGTGCTGCATGTGCAAACTCCGGACCTTCTTGTGCCCCAAGCAGACGAAGACTCATGGCTTGAATCAGACATCAAGATTACATGTGAAGGCTTGAAAGTTGGGGGTCAGGACGTCTGGCATATGGCTGTCGGTAGAATGGTCAAGTCTGTTGCTGCAGACATGCATAAGCTCATGGCAGCTTCACCACAGACCGCCTTTAAGTTCTCAGAAGATGGCAACTTCAGGATTCTTCTTGCTACACCCTTTGGGCAAGATATCCTAGGAGAGCTGCGAGCACGACTGCGAGATGTTAACCGCCTTCGTACCTTTGCCAGTACCCTCCAGAAGCGCCAAATGCGGCTTTCGTCCTCCTCCTTACAGCGCGTACAGTTCCAGTACGGTCCATCGCCATACTCTGCAACCGTCAACTTTGGCACTGAAAAGGAGCTTACCATCGAGCTGTCACATGACAATCCCCACCATCGGATTCTCCATCTGCTCACTGAGATCGCCAACGATCGGTTGCCTTCCTTCCCAACCACGGAGGTCAGCGATGTCGATGGCCTAGATCGCTTCTGTACGACTCTCGTCGCGACCCGGCCCCTCTTCAAGGCCCTGCGCGAAGTCGAAGAACGATCGCCAGGCAACTATAGTAATCCCGCAATCCATGTTCACTCCGTCCTCAAATACCGACTCACCTATGACAATCCGGTCTGCACTTTCGACGTGCGCCTTCAACCCAAAGATGACCAGGTGTACTGGTTCGTCGAAGACAACTTGCGTCCAAAGGATCCTCCAAATCAAGCCACAAATCTACCAACTCCCGAGCGTGCGCCTGGTCATAGGCGTCTCGACAGCCTACAGGCCAAGCTGAAGGAACTCTTCAGTGGAAAGGGCCCAGGATGGTTTGGTACCCGAACCGGCATGGTGGCGGACTTGGACGCGATCCCTGAAGCACTACTCAAGCTGGATGAATGTGTTTTGAGTTGCAAAATGGCAGGAGGTTATGTTGCACCTCCACCACTTGAAAAGCCCCCGCAACAAGCGCAGAACCAGGGATCTGGTCCAGGACAGGCGCCTGCACAGGCGAACGGAAACCAGCAGGGAAACCAGCAGCAGCAGGCTAGGATGCAACAACAACAGCAGCAAGCGCGTCAGCAGCAGCAAAGACAGGCTCAGGCGCAAGCTGGGAAACAGCACCCGAACATGCAGCAACATCCCAGAAGCCAACCTCCGAACGGCAGACCCTCGCAGCAGCAGATGCCAAACGGCCGCCAGCAAATGTCTCAGCAACAACAGCAAGGTAGAGGCGGTCAAGGAGGCCGTCCAGGGCAGTCCAAGAACGACGTCATCACCATTGATTAGAAGACCTTGGGATGAGACCAGCATACCAGCTGTAATTGCGTTCATTCCATTCACGATTTGTGTACAATGTTTCTCTTTCACGTTCTTGACGTTTTTCTAGCATTGGGTTAGCGGGACTACGGTATAATTTGCGCTTTGAACAGGTTCTGCTGTCTTGCGGTTCTCGGTGGGATTTCCCACCGGATTATGTATTCTATCTGACATGGACGCGAGGTCGGCTTTATCGGCGGACGATTTGGGCCTGCGCTTTACTTCTTTTGCTTCGTAGCTTGTATGATCCTTTCTTTTTATACCATGGTGGGAACTTGCGACGAGGGTAGACATGAATAGTATCACGCCATGGCTAGATGTGGTGCTGGCGATCTACCGATATAGATATCAAATGCATAGATGCTGTTAAAGGTGTATTGTGCTCAAGCTGGAAAACTCTTGTGCATACCAAACACGCTAAATCATATCATACAGTCTATACCGACCATGCATGCAACGAAGCCAAATACAAACCGTTTACCCTTTGGTCACACTCGATTCTCCTTGTCGTCAGCCTCAACCAAGTAGGTGGCCCTGTCTCATAGAATGAACACTCGGTGCACGAGATGGCACTCGCCTTCGTCGTCTCCACAGCCAAACCGCAATTCCTATGATTGCCAAAAGCCCTGCTGCACTCAAACCGGCCGCGATGCCTATTGTTGCTTCCTTACTCAACCCCGAAGACTTTGCATCATCGGCGGTAGTAACATCCGTAGCTGCTGTACATTCTGAGGTACAAGACGGCGTTGCATCCGGTGTGGTCGTAACATCAGAGGAGGTGGAGACGGTAGAGGTGGGTGTAGCCGCAGCAGCACCAAAAGTGCTAAGTGTCCATTCTCCTTTGCCCGAATCTCCTTGCGCGAGAAAAGGCTTCAGGCTCCCATCTTCGATATCGAGATAACTACTAGAGCCGGCGCGGTTGTTGCTGACTTTGACGTTTCCATCACTTTGTACGTCTAGTCGCCAGTACTGTGCGTCTATGATTTCGCTAGCTCGGAAACGCAAATCTGTCGTCTGGCTTCCTTCATAGTTGTACGTGCTCAGAGAGTTGCCGTTCCCTTTATCTTCGGTGTGTAGGCGGTAATAGTCGTCGAGCTCGGTCTCTTCGAAGTACCAGAGCTGGCTTGGATTAGCGTCGCTTGAGACGGACTCTAGAACGAGGGTGTCGTTATCTGGTGTGGATGCGAGCGCGCTTTCGAGTCCCAACTGATCTGTTTTGATGACGTATCTTGCTGATAGGTTGATGAGGTCTGTCATTGTATCTAGGTAAGATGGAGGGAAATGGGTGCTGATCACAAAGAGAGAACCTTGCCGCCTTATTGATATGGGTTCGAGGCTGCGGCTCTACCTTGCTTAGATAGGCTACTTTAATCGTCAACAAGCCACCATACTGTTAACGGGCTACGCTTGGTGATGGGTGCACTTCGCAAATAGGGTTGGCGCTTGCCAAGAACGCCATGCATCTGCCTCGTTGCCTTCTCGTTCTTCAATTCCGCGTATCAGTGTCAGGCTGGCGGCATCTGCAGGATAGGCGCAGCCTTCTGCATGGCTTCTGCACCGCACTATGCCAACGAGTCGGCTGAGTCGGCTGCGGCCAGAGCTTGCATAGCCCGAGTCGTCCGTGGTGGTTGCGAAAGGCATCACACACTTTGTCATACTTGGAACATAGCCCCGCGATCACGGTAGAGAGGTAAATTTTTGTGCTAGTATGTTACTGAGATTCTCGTTAGTTCCGTTCGTTTCCACTGCAGAATCGCCCAAAGCTTTCCCCTTTCCAATTCCAGCACCAACTCCACATCAGCCTTGAAGTACGTGGGTTTTCCACGCCCCTCGTGCACACGCTCAAACTGAATTCTACTCAGATCAATGTCAATTTCACCCGCGTTGTAAAAATCTGTCACGGGTCAGTTCCGGACATTCTTGGCAACAATTACCACTCACCGTCAGTGGCGTCGTCGAGACGCGTTGGGCGTTGTTCCTCGTCGCATATGTATTGCCAAATTTTTAAAGTCATTACATCCCGACGCTGTTTGACGAGTCGGATGTGAATCGTCTTGGACCGCTTCGTTGGCTTGTTGGACAATACCAGATCGCCTTTGTTCAGCAGCCACGTGAGTTGTCCTTTGGCGAAAGTGCCCCCGCCATACTCGATAATCTCCTCTTGCCTACCATGATGAGCCATGGCGTACCTTTCGTCGAGACAAATTGCGTAGCTGTGCCGACAGGAGCTCGTTCGCATTAAGCTTTTCGACTCACGCTTCTCGATACCACAAACCACTGCACCCCGAACAACCGCCGTCCAGGACTTCTGGGGTCTCCAAGGCTGCATCACTAATTTTTCTTGTACTAGCATTTCCCTTATCTGAGCTTGAAGATACTCCGATTCGCCGTATCCTCCTACAAGAAACAGGTTCTGTCCACGTTAGTGTCCTTCACCGCGACGGCGGGGAGACTTCTTTACCTTGGGGCGGTTGTGGCACTGTTCTCGAATCCTCTTGACGTGACCCTTGATCATTCTGACGATCCGCTCGATTGACGCGTCGAAGAATGACTCCATGTCTTGCCTGAAGATGTTAGCACTGGTCGACAAAGCCACCAAATATGCTTACCTCTTGATAGTGAGAAGGCCTTGTTTCACACCTGGAATATCGAGGTTTTCCAATGGAAATGGAAGCTCTAGTTGGTAATCGGGCGACGCCACCGTGAAATGTTTCTTCTTCACATCGAAGTCTTTCATGAGCGATCTCATGGCTGGGGTTTCTGAAGCATGGGTCGCCAGCTTGTCGATCTCGAAATTGGGGTCAAGCTCTCTGTAGTGAACATCCGTGAGTATCTCTCGAAGCCATTTCTTGAACTTCATGTTGATGAAGATCGAACCGCATTTGTCACCTGAGACCGGTTAGCGACACTCTCAGGGTGCGGATTCCGCTTGCCTGTTGGCATTCCAATCGCCTCCAACTCAAGAGCCGGCTCTAATCGCTTGACCTGGTATGATACCACGTCCTAAACATAGTCATAAGCTCCTTCACTTCAAAAGCGACTTGCTCAGTGATGGTCTTACTACTGTGCCACCCCCAGCATCACATAGTATGAAATACTGACCCGCCTTCGTTTTATTAGCTTCACAATGTAACACCAACTTTGACGTATTGAACAAACCCGTAGAGTCGTTTGCGCCAATTCGTCTCGATAATGGCGCGCAGTATAAACTGCAGCAGCCTCAGGTTCTGTGATGAACATGACATCTCGTAGTTTTGGAAAGTTTGTTCGATTGAATCCTGCTGTCATCAATGCTCGATAGGTCGAGTTCATCGCCATGTAGTCCCAGTTCTTCGGGAAGTCAGCCCTATAGCAATGCAACACGGTTGGTATCGCTTACTGTGGGTACAGTGACTACAATGTCTGTAGCTGTATGTTTTCTTGCGATCGCACCAAATTGATCGACTTCCACCTCTAGGTGTTGGAATACCTTTTGCAGGTAATCGGTGACTATCTCTTCCGGACTTTTATGTGAGTAGGCAGGCACGTCTTCGTCATTGGACATAGAACGTAACATGTCGTCGATGTTGAGGTTAGACATTCCATCCAAGACCTGGAGCGTCATGTCCAGCTCGTCCTGGCGACTCTGTAGACCGAGCTCGAGTTTAGTGTGCACCATAGAGATAGAGTCTTCACTTAAAGCACCGCCCCACTCGTAGTTTGAGTGAGAGTATGAGATGACACTTGGTACCTTCTCGTCCACGATTTTACCTTGTCCTAGTCAGCGCATACGTTATGGCAGGGGGCGACACGACATACCCCATTCTACCATAACGTCAATAGTATCGAGCGAGCAACTGAACCCAGATGGAGTAGCGTAGGCCACACCTCATTGTGATGTTAGCATAGCTGTAATTAACGCCCATTGAAGTAGCATACCGGTGTATGTAGTGCCATAGTCCAGACCGATCACTAGTCGCGTTTCTTGCACCCCTTCGTGCGTTCTCCCCTTCAAGTTGTCTGTTCTGGGGGAATACTCGTGATCTGTATGAGAGGACACCAATGACGTACGCTCAGAGTGGTACCCCAGGTCGCTGTCGTCCATATCGAATCTTTTGTGTTGGAGCTCTTCCTGGAGAACAACTAATCTAGTCTCACGGTAGTTGGGTACGGCGATCGCTATACATCTCGGTCGATGAAGCTTTCTGGCTACCGCGCCTATGAGATCATGGCACGAGTGAAGCGCGGGCCTAAGCTATGCAGGTGTGTTGGTGTGCAGGTTGGTTCGGAGGGCGCTGCGCAGTCATACAACTCTGCCTCGCCTCGTAGAGACTAGATTCCAAGTGCGCACCGGAAACGGGCAAGATAAACGTACGAACGGCAAGAAGTTCCAAGTCCGGTTGATGGGTACCAATGAGCTGGCGGTTCGTGTTCGGGCTATGCACGGAGGCGCAAGGCTGCGACGTAGCCTTGTCACATATATTGGTGTGGCACGAAAATCAATATTGGGCTACTGGTAAAAGTTCAGCTCTAGGCAAGCTAAGATCCGTAAGCGCTGCACTGCTTACTATAAGCCACCATTGCAGTCTGAGAGCGATAGTCTTGTGACGAGACATTCCATGCCATCATTCACCCGCTCAGTGGCTGGGCTGCATTTCTCAGTCCAAGTATCTGCATGATTGCGTTTTTCTCTCTAAAAAGAGAACCGGAATGATTGGGGGCATGCGGCGATCATAAGTTCATGGCTGACATAGTCGAAAGTTCCTGTTCAGAAGAGTCGTATCCACGTGTTCAGGTTGAAAATGAGCATGAACATAATTAAAGGCATTCGAAGCGGCATAACTCGAAATCAAGATTTAGAAACACCTGACTTTCTGTCAAGTCAACAACAACAACGACAACGGCCCGATGTACCAGTAGCAGCACCTAAAAGGCCCCGAGCGGGATTTCTGGAAGCTCTTGCTCATGGCAGGAAGCCTGAGCTGGCGGTGCAGGGGGCGAAAGTAGCGTATGGACGGAGAAGGAAGAACCAGAAAGAGTTGAGCAGTGTAACCAGTAGTCAGGTTCCTCACGGTCTATTGACGGATCCTCAAGCTCTGGTCTCGATAGGCGTACCACCGCCTCAACAGCAACAACAACAACAGCAGCAACAGCAATACCAACAGCAACACCAACAGCAACACCAACAACAGCAGCAGCATCAACAGCAACACCAAGAGCAAGATGTAACTTCACAAGCGTTCCAGCCGCCGCTCTCCCAAATTCCGACCCTTGCAGCAAACATGTCAAATGATACTCGCTTTCACCCAGAACAGATACATGCGCCTGAGATGGATCCTTCACCATTACGCATGAATAGGAATGCGACAATTGAGAAGGCGCGTTCATTTGACACTTCCAGTCCCTATACAGGAGCGACCTTATCTTATAACGCAGGCTTAACAGATGGTCACAGAAGACTGGTGAGTCGAATTTTCATACCACTTCTTGGACTGATCAGGGCTGACTGGAGGTTACTCACAGTCCTCAGCTATTGATCACAGCATACCACGAACCCAGGAGCTTATTTTACGGGCTGGGTATGACTTCCCTGCATTGCGATCACCACCTGGAGAAACGACGGAAGATGGCATTAAGAGGTTTCTGAGTCAATATCGTGAGCTTGATAAAGCACTCCATGCGGCTCATCAGTCGTTGAATCAGTACAGAACTGATACAGCTATCGTGAATGACTTGAAGAACGAAGTACACACTTTGAAGAATGCACTGCGAGTCAGTAAAAGCGAAGTGCAGGACCTGAAGACGGATGCCAGTAGTAAGCACGAAGAATTGTCAAATACTCGGGACATGCTTGAGAATCAGAAATCAGAACGCGAACAAGAACGGCATTACGTGGAAAGCGAGATGCAGAAGTTGAAGCAACAACACCAGAGTCACTTCAATATCGAGACAGCGAAGCTGTACAACGAGAACGAGAGGATCAAGACCTGGTACGAAGAACGATTACGAATAATTCGACATGAAGAGCAAAAGCGACTTGAGCAGAACTTCAGCAGTCTTAAACAGCAGCTGAGTGAGGAACAATGGAAATGGGAAGCTCAACTACGAGAAGTGAAAGAGACCCACGAAGCTAGTATGCGGAATTACCAGGCGAGCTTTGATGAGAAGCTGAAGGATGAGTACGAAATACACGCCCAGCAAATGCAACAACAAGAGGAAAAGCTTGAAAGAATAGTGCGTGAACACCAAGCAAGCGTTGCTCAATTCAAGCTCGAGGCGGAGCGCGAAGAACAGCGACTGCATGACCTACTGCGAACTGAGCAGGCAAAATTGCAAGAAGAACAAAAGCGACGTGAGAAAGAGCTCAAACGGCAGGAGGCAAAACTGTCCAAGAAGCACACGCAGGAAACATTCCAGCTCCGCACTGACAATGAGGAGCTGAAACAAGGATTATTTCACAGGCAGCATTTCAGAGGCTTGAAAGATCGTGATTTAGCCAACCTATTCCGCAGTATCACAGATCAAGTACAAGACTTTGCGAACGTAGAGTGGGACGGTACCTTAGACTGGCCATTTAGCGAGCACCAGCTACTCGACATCCATCGCGAGAACACACGAAAACTGAAGAAGCAAATCGTTCAAAACACTATCTGGGCCCTGCTGTATGGTTGGATCTTCGTCAGTCCTTTCAGAATCCTAGGTCTAGAAGGAGCAGACTTGGACCGTGAGTGGATAGACGTCCACACGTCCAGTAAGTCCTGGATTGTCGCTCTTCTCCGTTTTTGAGCTAACAGGTTGTAAGATACTTCCAGTCTCAAGTGGCCCGAAATACCAGAAGAAATCGAGAAAAGGCGGTACGAGACGGCCAAGCAATTCTTGATCTTTATAGAACCATCTGCCCGGCCATCGGGGGATGATATGCGACTCAAAAATGGCTACGAAAGATCCATTTTGGAATTACTCGACGCTCTACACTATGCTCTGGGAAAGGTAGCTATCCTCAAAGATAAGCAAGCTAAGATGCTGGAAAGTCTCGTGCGACTTTGTGCGAAAACCTGGATGGAGTTTTGTTCGCAGCCTTACAGGTTGATTGCGAGCTTACCCGATGGAAGCGGAGATTTGTTATCGCAGTCTAAAACGAAAGAGCGCGCTCTTACATTAGTTCTCAACCCGGAGTTGAAGCGGTATGGAAATTCGAAAGGCGAGCACCTTACTAGCGGAGAAGTGATTCCGGGCTGCCAGGCTGCGAAAGTGTCTTATTCTGTTCGATAGTCGATGAAGAATTCAACGTCTTTGCACCCAACTCGAAGATATGATGAACGCGTTACTTCCAAAAGCCGTTGTGACTGCTTTTAGGGCTCGTGATTCTCAACGCAGCCTCGCGATACAAGCAATGGCCGACACAGCCTTGAAGCCAAGGTTTACCTGTCAACATCATGCCCATTGTGTGATTGGACGCAATACCGAATGCCAGGACCGTATTGCGAGAGGAAGGTAGACTTCCTATGGCGCTTAACCGGGCACATTGTCGGAACGGCTGGATGACCAGGCACCACATGAGCATTGGCCATGTGCGCCTGCAGCGTCTTTCAAGGATAGAGGCGAAAGGTGTGTGCCGTCCTCAGAGGCTGGGCTCGGTAGACTGTAAGCGTCAATTCTTAAGCAGCCACAGCCTTCTTGCTAAAGTTCTTGGCACGCGCATGCAGCTACTAGAGGACGCGGAACAGCATATGTGGGCTGAGAAGCCGTCTCTTGATCGAGGTAGCCTGGTGGCTTCGGTAGCCTCGCTCTTTTCCTCTCAGAGGGCCAGCTCCGTTCCCCATCTTTCTTCTCTTCCCAGGTCTCATTTGTTCGAAACAAGAGTTTGGCGTCCACCACTACAGACTGAAGGCGGGTTGTCCATTGAATATAGTCATGGGCCTCTTGAAAAAGACCAAGAGTTTTTGGCAGATAAAAAGAACGCCGACTTCGCAGGGTCCAGCGCCACTGCCAGCACTCAATGAAGTAGACACTCCCCCACTACCTTCTACTCAGCAGGATTCTAGTCCTCGAACACCTCAGCGAACACCGGTCCCAGCCCGACTCGTGACGGCAGAGAACATACGGGAGCTGAGGGAGAGAATTCGATACCGATACAGTTTGGATGTCGAGATCCTGAAGCAAAGAAACGTCAAGGCATATGCGCGCGAGAATCTGGAAGAGAACATGAGGAAATCAGTAGCTGCGCTTGCAGACATACGGAAGATGGTGCAGGATTGGGACCGTCGAGAGTACTTCGCCACTGACTTGGAATATGAGAAATTTCAAGTCATCAAGCGCCGGCTTTTGGAGGGCAACAAGATAGATTGGGAAAGGATCAAGCCGTGGGAGCTGGACCTGAGTAACATAGTCCCTCTTCGAGCCCCATACGAGATGAGCGGTCCGACAGAGTCGACAGCACAGCGGTCAGCGCCTTCGTCATTTGGCAGTCGTCAGCACCCTCGGGAACGTCCAGATGATGTGCCATTTTCACGCCAGAACCAGAGGCGCGGGCAAGTGTCTGATCGGAATCCTTCGCAGCGAAGCCGGTTCGCCACGGACTCCATGCGGCAGACCCAACTTGGTACAACTGCTCCACAACAGACGCAGCATGGCCTGGAACCGCTGCAACAAGAGCAGCGTAATGCGCACAGCTCGAGACAAGCTCCGTATACCACGAATCCTGACCCTCCAATGCGTTACCCGGAAGATCCTGTGAGGCGGAGCCAACGTGCCGAAGGCCCGCCGCAACAAGATATGTATGCTCTTGTGTCCCCGCCACAAAGCGACCTCTCTCTGCTCTTACAGAGGAGTGAGCTCGGTATAAGATCGCCACCGCCGAGCGAGCTAGCTCCAGGTTCTCCCCCGGTGACCAGGTATGCGCCATACGCTCCGCCAGATGCTTACAGGACGCAGTCCTATATGCAAAACACCCAGTCCGCGGCACAATATGGCAGTGTTCCCTACTCACAGCCTAGCGGAGTTGTGGCAGCCACACCTAGGCAGACTGAAGGATTACGGCCGTCCCGGCAAAGAGATAATCGGGTTGTATCCCTTCCGACACCACATATCAGGTTGACCGCGCCTACACCGCCGGTGGGCCGAAGAGTCTTGTCAGACCCGTCTCATATTGAAGATACTGGTGATCGATCGATACGCATAGATAGTCCTGTCCCGAGGGGTCGAGTCGAAGGTCCTCCGTCATCTCAACACAGTGCCCCCGGCTATTGAGGCGCCAGAGAACGTAGCCATGCGCATTCTTGTCCGATTCATCTTCTTTCGTAGAGGGTGTTTATAGCGAGCGTCGGTACGACCCCATTTCGAAGGGCGCCTCTGTTCGTCATTGCTCGTGCAAAGCGCGTCGCGGGTGTTATGCGGGTCGGGGATGATTCGACGGTTCGGCGCGTCGTGTCGTGCGGATAGGGCGTAGTAATCGTGTGGATCGTATACAGAAGCGGTTATATCTCTACAGAATTGCAGGCAATGTACATGGCCCGAACTTACTGGTTGACGGTATGTGAGCAAGTCTGCATGCCCAGGTGCTCATTGCGCTCCGCCGGCTGCGAGATTGTGTCTGTGCGCTGACAACGTCATTCGTTTTCTATTCGCGTCTGGACAACCTCTTGGCTTCCCAACTCGCATTACAACATCTATGTCTTCGAATCTTTGCTCCTCGCAAATGTCCATCAGAGTTTCGTTCGATTGACCTTGCGGCAGATGGCATGTCACATCTACATTGAGCCTGACAGGCATGCAACGCAAATGGAAATGTATCCATGGATGGTTTGAACAAGCCCAGTGTCTTGCTTCGCTGACAGGTGCGGTGTTCACCTGATAATTCACACACTGCCCTGAAGATAAGAGTTCGTGTTTACCAAGGGGCCTGGTGTTCAGTCTCGTACTGTTCACCGCTGTGTGGAGAGCATTGGCCACGATCCAACAAATGGTAGCCTTCACTCTCGATAGTGGAAAGAGGAAGCTATACAAGAACGGTCGTAAAATATGGGTCATCGCACAGTTGGTAGCTCGTTCTTTTCAATGCCACTCTTGGGCGTTCATAAGAGTGTTACTGCCAAATGCTCGCACGCGCCTATCCGACTTTGCAAGACTACCCAGGTGTTCGCACCGTCACTTCTATCAAGGACGAAATCCCGCGCTAGTGCAAAGGCACGATCACTCACAATGTACACAGATCAGTCAACATCGCATGTCATTACCGCTATCAAGTGTACATCCGTTCGTCAGTATCGTCAACATCGTTAATAAGTACACTTTCATCGACGCACTTGCGTGGCCAATATACCTACCGAACCAGCATCTAAAACACAGCTGTACATACGGCTACGATGGCTCAAAACAACACACGTTCGATCAAATTTGTCGTCAGAAACCTGTTCAGCAACAACAGAAACACGAGTTCTCCACGGCGTCCAGGTAAGCAAGCCATCCGGATCGAATGCTTGTGCTACAAACACAATCGAAAGATCCTTGAGAGAAGTCCCTAAACCGAGTGCGGGCTCTATCTAGGAGCCGCGGATATATGAATTTCGGATTAGGGGTCTGCGTAGTGAAGGCTTCTGACTGCCGCTGATAAGATGTAGACAACTCTACCAATACTGGCCCTACAAGCGATGCCAGGGGCACGTTCGCTCAGCCTGCGACCACGCAACCATCAAGCCTTTCGCAGCCAGTTCAGCCTGACACAAGTTCCGCGCAGAGTACCTCTTCTTCTCTCATGCCGACACCGGGCTCTCAGCTTGGTCCCAGCGCAGTCATGCCGTTGTACGAGCAGATCAAAGAACGTGGCCACTACCTCTGGGGCGATGCCTATTACTCTGTTCTTACGAATATCGTTCCTGGACGTAAAGATCGACGGCTCCACAAATTCCAGTACCACACACGTACCGGGATAGACTGCGTGCGTCGCGATCATACTTTCGCGGAAGCTCGTCTTGTACGCTATGAAGTCCAACTAGACGGCCGTCGGGACAAGGGGGACGTCTTGAGAGCATGTCTGGGACAGAACGTCGAGGATGCAGTTGAGAAATTGGCGACTCTTCTAGGAGTATTGGTATCGTGTTCAACCAGTAAGGTGCCGGATAAGTAGTAACGAAGGTTCTCAGCGAAACTAACGGTAAGGCAGGGAAAAGAGCGGCAGTAGGCTACGGATGGTCATTTGAAGGAAAACAGATCGGGACATTCGCTGAGTTCAGGGAACTTGGGGAAGAAGAGTTCGCTTTGAAGACGTGAATTTGAAGGGCTTGATGAAGGAGTATGGGCCCACGGGTAAGCTTCATGCTACTGTATAGGAATAGGATCAACCTCTGGCCCCAAAGCCAATTATTTCGAGTATGAAACTATGAATCAGGTCGTTTGCCTTGCAATCACTTTGATCTATGAATGGATACCATCAATTAGTCATACCACTACAGATGACTCCTGGAGTGATGCAGGGGAGAGATCCAACAATGAGCAAAGAGATTGTACGACTTCTCGCTGATTGGCGGCACCTTGTTGCGGCGTTACATCAGATCGTGTTAGCGATAGGTCTTCGACACCTCTGCAAACGCTATTTGTCCTGGCAAGCCGCTTTTGGCAGCGCTTCAACACCGTTCCCCATAGATGCCGTCAGTCTACCGTATGAACACCCGAATCAGTGGTAAGCGTATACCCCGCGTGTCCAAGGTCGAGATCGTGAACTCACCGTGATCAGGTGTCTTGCCGTTGGACCTCATGCCGCTCTCTTACCCTGGGATGCCGCAGAAAGTAGCGCCTTTACCTGTTTGACAGTGTGTATTGGGCCCGAACTGCTGATCCTCGCCGGCCATATAAACCTTCAACTAGTCTTCTTCTTCTCACTCTTCGCCACCTCACTATCAACAACTCAACGCAGCATTTGACTTTCGACCTTCGACTTGAACGAACGATCGACGCTCGTTCACGACAGTCTTCGGCCTCAACCTATCGAAATCTTTCCAACACTAGCTCTATCTTCCCAGCGACAACATCGGAGTGATCATCATGCCCGTCCCCATGCACTCACACAATGACGTAGAAGATGGTGAACTGGTACGCCAGACGTCGGCGATGAACATTAGCGAACAGCCATGGCTGGAGAGCACGGAAAAAGTATACTACTTCTTCACTACAGCATCCTAGTTGGCTAACAACGTCAGCTTGATAAGGTCCAGACCCTCAAAGAGATTTGTCTTGGCAACTGTCGTCTTCTTTACGGCAGCGAACGTTTCAAGTTCTACGGTAAGAACAGAGTCCCTCATCATTACTCAACAAGGAGCCTAACACAACGCTAGATATCGTGATCTGCGAAGATGATGACACCAAGAAGTTCGCCGCCATCTTGACCTGCAACCAAGAAGGCCAAACAAAGCTTTTGCGCACGGAACTCAGCCTGTGTCCAGTTGTGGCGGTTCGTACACTTGTGGACGGTCTTCAAAAGGACACAGCGAAGCTCTTTCGTACGTTCTCTTCTACCTCGAGTTCCTCGACACCATCGATACCGTGAAAAACTTCGACACCTCTGAGCGTCACTAACTCGGGCGTGTAGTGAAGTACGCGGTGGGTTCTCAGATACGAGGCCAGCAAGGACACACCGATGCGGAAACCGGCATATTCGAGTTGTGGGACGCGGCGCACGAGAACCGAATCCGCGGCCCGAACGATGATACGCAGGGTCTTCTACGCAGCTGGAGTGATGCACCAGGCGCAGAAGGTCGGCCTCCATCTGGTCCCCGTGGCGATGGCTATTACGGCCGGAATAACAAGCGCATGCGACCTGTCGAGCGCCCAGAAAAGCCCGTGGTAGAGACGGAGATCGTTGACCTCGACTACTATGACTAGGAAAATATGGTGCTTTGGAGGGGATGGCTGGCCATCGGAAGTTCGAGAAACGAAGAGCACAGCTTGGGAATCAGTTCGACCTCGTTGTCAGGGTCATGGTGTGACAGATTCAGAGGCCGATCCATCTTCACCTTGGATGAGCTTGAGTCCCGGCGCGATCCTGTTCTCAGCGCAGAGGATTGCTGGTCTCCGATATGTGCTTAGAGCACTTGGTCATTTCGACCACCTCGGAATTTTCTTTACGCTAGATGGTGTGCTTGTCAGAGTCTTGTGGTACGATGTGAGCGTGGAGGAAAAAATGAGATGAATCTGAGGATGTTTAAGTCGATCGACGCGTGTGCACGTGAGATGGAGTTTGGCTGGGTCCAAGCGCCCGCGTCATGACGTACCACACTCCCCTATGCCACCCGCTTTGCTAATGGCTATGTCGCTCGAACCAGCCTTCACGTCATGAACAGCCCTTCCAAACGACGGAAGAAAAACGATGGCTCCGGGAAGCCGGTACGAAGTTTAGACTACTTTTTCGCGAAGCAGACGGCTAAAGCAACAGCCAAAGATGCGCCGACGAACGCAGGCCCGAGCGAGCCGCCTGTGGACGAAGACAACACAGGGCTGACCGACGAGGAGCTCGCGCGCAAACTCCAGGAGCAATGGGACAAGGAAGATCAACAGCAGGCGCAAAACCAGGAGCCGGTGAGCTCGAATGAGCTATACGAAGAGCCCCAGAAGGCCATCACGAAGGATGCACCTCAAGATGCCGAAGGACAGGGTGGAGTGTCAACATTGCCAACGCGCGAACCGGCCCTAGAAAACACGTCGCCTACCGAGCCTACCCAGAAGAAGAACACGCTGTCTCTTCAGTCGACCGCATCCGAAGAAGACGTAATCACAGCGAACATACCCTTCGACCAGAGCCCTCTCGAATTCGACCCTTCGGAATACATACCAGAGTTACAAAAGCATTGGGTGGTCGACGGAGGGCACGCGACATATGCGCTGTTGACAAGATGTTTCATCCTAGTGAACAGTACGACGAGTCGCATTAAGATTGTTGACACTCTGGTCAACCTCATTCGAACGATCATCGAAAGCGACCCTAGCAGCTTACTCCCGGCGGTATGGCTCGCGACGAACGCAATATCGCCCCCATACATCGATCTGGAACTTGGGTTGGGAGGTTCGGCGATCTCGAAAGCGCTCAAGAAAGTTTGCGGACTGGATAATGCAGGCTTGAAGGTGCTGAACGCCAAATATGGCGACGCTGGAGATGTAGCATTCGAGGCAAAGAAGAAGCAGAGCTTTACCCTGCGTAAACCGAAGCCTCTCACGATCAGGAGCGTCTTCGACTCGCTAGTCAAGATTGCGAACAGCAAAGGCCATGGCAGCGTAGAGAACAAGCAGAGGATTGTTGAGAGACTGGTACAAGATGCGCGAGGTGCTGAGGAGAGTCGATACATCGTACGCACGCTTGTGCAACACCTGCGGATTGGAGCTGTCAAAACCACAATGCTCATCGCGCTGTCACGGGCCTTTATGCTGTCGAAACCGACAGGTGCCGAATTCGAGATCCGTGATCGGAAGGACCTGGCGAAATTGAAGAAGGAGGAGCTCGCGGAGATCTACAGCAGGAATGAGGAGATCGTGAAGGCATGTTTCGCTCGACGACCGAACTACAATGACCTTATACCCGTACTTCTCGAAATTGGTGTTTGCGACGAACTACTTGTGCGCTGTGGGCTGTCGCTACACATCCCTCTCAGGCCCATGTTAGGCAGCATCACGCGAGATATGGGCGAGATGCTCACCAAACTACAAGGACGAGACTTCGCCTGCGAGTACAAATACGACGGACAAAGAGCTCAGGTACACTGCGACGACAAGGGCAAAGTTACGATCTTCTCGCGCCATCTGGAAGTGATGACCGACAAGTATCCTGATCTGGTAGCACTGGTGCCCAAGATACGTGGCAAGGGCGTCTCAAGTTTCATCCTCGAAGGCGAAGTTGTTGCTGTTGATCGCGAGAGCGGAGATCTCAAGACCTTCCAGACACTCGCAAATCGTGCGAGGAAAGACGTCGTTATCGGCGCGGTGACTATCGACGTTTGCCTGTTTGCATTCGATTTAATGTACCTGAACGGCGAGGAACTGCTCAACCGGCCTTTTAGAGAACGGAGATCGCTACTTAAAAGCTTGTTTGTCGAAATCCCTCACCATTTCACCTGGGTCAAGAGTCTAGATGCCACGTCCGCCGACGTAGAAGCAGTACAATCCTTCTTCCAAAGCGCCCTGGACATCAAATGCGAAGGCATCATGGTCAAGATCCTCGACAACCTACCCAACCCCGACCTCCTCGCGGAAACCGACGAAGCCATCGAAAAGACGCCTTCCCTCCCACCAACGCCAAAGAAGAAAAAGCCCGCGAAATCAAAAACGAAGACGAAAGCTACGGAGACCGAAACAGACGAACCGAAGATGTCCGGCCGCCGCAAAGCCCTCCTCTCGACCTACGAGCCGGACAAACGCCTCGACAGCTGGCTCAAAGTAAAGAAAGATTACAGCACCACCTCCGAAACCCTCGACCTGATCCCCATCGCCGCCTTCCACGGCTCTGGTCGCAAAGCAGCATGGTGGTCACCTATTCTTCTCGCCATCCGCAACGCGGAAACTGGACAACTCGAAGCAGTCACAAAATGCATGTCCGGCTTCACGGACGCGTTCTACAAAGCGAACCGCGCAAAGTACGATCCAGACGACCCGGATTCCACGACCGTACTAGCTGGGAAACCGCACTATGTGGAGTATAATGGCGGAGCGGGAACACCCGCCGTTTGGTTTGAGCCGCAAGAGGTGTGGGAGGTAGCTTTTGCAGATTTGACGCTGAGTCCGACGTATACGGCTGCGATTGGGTTGGTCAATGAGGACAGGGGGTTGAGTACTAGGTTTCCCAGGTTCCTGAAAGTCAGAGAAGACAAGAGCATCGAGGAGGCTACTGAGGCAGAGGAGCTGGCTAATTTGTATCGGAAACAAGAGGCCAAGGCACCTAAGAAAGATGAGACTATCAGAGAGGTTGAAGATGAAGACGTGGAGTAAGGGATTGCATGGCACAGTAATGGTTAGAGACCCTGGAGACAACATCGTCACTTGAAATGATCGTAGTAAAGAAATCTTTGATTGAATGTATCCTCCGAAACTACCACTTTGGTCTCTCCCTCAGTATCCTGCAGCGCTGATACTTCAGCCTGCGAAACTTCAAACGTCGTATCCGATTCCTTCAAAGAGATGGAGATAGGAAAATCGTTATCCTCCTCGAACGTGGGGTATCTGCTCGTGCGCACCGCATCTCAGCACTGTCGCGTGTGAGCCACACACGTGCGACATGCCGGCTTGCTCTTCCTCCGCCGCATTGTTGGCAAGACCTTGGAGCGGTCGTTCGGCTTCGGCGGGAGGAGCGGCGGTGCGCATCGCATCCACGTCCTTGTGGGTTTAGAAACCGTGGACCTTGATGGTCTTGCCATCAAGGCCCAGGCCCTCCTTCTTGTCGGTCAAGAAGTCTTGAACATCCTTGCGCTGGTCTCCCTGCAACTGGATCACCTCTCCCATCTCAGTGTCTGCGACGACGGTGCCATTGCAGGCAAACTTCTTCTTGATGACTTTGAGAATCTTCTTCTGGTCGAACTTCTTGGGCAGTCCTTGGACGGTGGTCAGAGTCTTACGACCATTACGCTCTGTTGGGGGTTGACGTCAGCCTTGCGCGATTTCTTGAAACATGGGGAAAGAGGGGAAGGGACGGCGCGCCGATGTCGCACACATGCGAATTTCGGGGAGGAAGAAGACAGAGGGGATACGTACGCTGAATACGAATATGGATGTAGTTCTGCTGAGTGGACTTTACTTCTCCTCCAGCATCATCAGCCTCCGCGAACGGATCGAAGGACTTGAGATTCTGGATGTCCGTGGTCATGAAATCGACTGGTGGCGCTCTGCGGGTGCTGAAAGGGTGCGGTAGGGCAGGCGGTTGTCGTGTCGCGGGAAGTGGAGAGTGCGCGTGTGTGAGGAAGGTCGCAAGTAGTTGGGTGGAGCGTGGAGGGTATTAATCGGCCAAGAGGGAAGGGTGGCGAGGGGACCATCTGGGGGAGCCCGCAGGCGGTCTAAGCCCCGCTGCCAAGGCACAAGGCCCGAAACAGTCATCAGCGCTGCTGAGTGTCCTAGGGACATCCTTC
>Ga0265798_10000641_pt1 | contig 57016 bp, 60 predicted proteins | sample P3T30metagenome_FD_192430 | JGI IMG/M metagenome (GOLD analysis project Ga0265798, IMG submission 192430) | Plant litter microbial communities from East Loma Ridge, Irvine, California - P3 T30 | ecosystem: Environmental > Terrestrial > Plant litter > Unclassified | place: USA: California... | reverse complement strand
ATTCGAGCAGCTCGGCCGGCCCGAGATTGCGCGCGATCAGGATCGTGTCCTGCCGCAACCCCATCTGCGCGGCGGTGCCAAGCTGGCCCGAGACGATGCGCAACAGTCGGTTGGAGAGATCCTCGAGATCGTGCATCCGGTCGGCCAGCAACGGATCGTCGATCTGGCGCATCCGCATGCGCGTGCGTTGCTGAACGCGCTCGATCGCCGCCTCGGCGGTGAGGCCGCTGTCGATCGCCTCGTTGATGCGGCGTGCCCAACCCTCGTCGTAGGCGAACATCTTGTAGGTGGCGAGCACCTCCTCATGCTCGCCGCCGACGCCGAACTCGGCCTCGCGCGCGATGCGGTCGATCTGCTCGCGCATCTTGTCGAACGCGGCGTAGACGCGGTGGCGTTCGGCCTCGACATCCTCCGCGACGGTATGTTCGACGGTGATGCGCGGCTGGTGATAGACCGCGAAGCCGATCGCCATGCCGTCGACCAGCTTCAGCCCGTCGATGCGGACGGGCGCGGTCGATTGCACCTTCGCCGACGTCGTCCCCGCACCATCGACCAGATCGGCATTGGCGATCAGCTCCGACAGCACCATCGCCACCGTCTGCAACGCCTCGATCTCGACATCGTCGTAGCGGTGCGGATCGGCATGTTGCACGCACAGCACGCCGACCGCGCGCTCGCGCCGGATGATCGGCACGCCCGCGAAGCTGTGGTATTTGTCCTCGCCGGTTTCCGGTCGATAGGCGAAATCGGGATGCGACGCCGCCTCGTCGAGGTTGAGCGTCTCGACGTTCTGGGCGATCGTGCCGACCAGCCCTTCGCCCGGCGCAAGCTTGGTGACGTGCACCGCCTCCTGCGCGAGGCCGCGCGTCGCGAACAGTTCGAGGACGCCGTCGCGCAGCAGATAGATCGAACACACCTCGCTCGCCATCGCCTCGCCAACGATCTGGACGACCGAATTGAGCTTGGCCTGCGCTGGGTTGCGCGACGCCATCACATCGTGAAGGCGGACCAGGATTTCGCGAGCGGAGGCGACGGCCGTGAGCATAGGCGACTCGCTATCAGAAGGGCGCGGTGCGATCCATCTTGCGGCGCACCATTCGGGAAAAGAACGGGAGTTCAGTCGAACAGCCCGTCCTGGCTGCCGGCGGGCGGATTGAGGCCGAGGTGTTTCCAGCCGCCCGCGTTGAGGCAGCGCCCGCGCGCCGTGCGCGCGACCAGCCCGAGCTGGATGAGATAGGGCTCGATCACTTCCTCGATCGTGTCGCGCGGCTCGCTCAGGCCCGCCGCAAGCGTCTCGACGCCAACCGGGCCGCCGCGATAGATGTCCGCGATCATCATCAGATAGCGCCGATCCATCGCATCGAGCCCAAGTGAATCGACCTCCAGCCGGTTGAGCGCGCCATCCGCCGCGCGTGCATCAACGGTGTCGTGGCCGGCGGCATGCGCGAAGTCGCGCACCCGGCGCAGCAGCCGCCCGGCGATGCGCGGGGTGCCGCGCGATCGCCGCGCAACCTCTCGCGCGCCATCTGCGGAGACGGGCAAACCGAGCAACGCCGCCGCGCGCGTGACGACGCGCTCCAGTTCGTCCACCGTATAGAAGGTCAGCCGCACCGGGATACCGAACCGGTCGCGCAGCGGCTGGGTGAGCAACCCCTGCCGCGTGGTCGCGCCGACCAAAGTGAAGCGTGGCAGATCGATCCGCACCGAGCGCGCCGATGGCCCCTCGCCGATCATCAGGTCGAGCGCGCGGTCCTCCATCGCCGGGTACAACACTTCCTCGACGGCGGGCTGGAGGCGGTGGATCTCGTCGATGAACAGCACGTCGCCGTCTTCGAGATTGGTGAGCAGTGCGGCCAGGTCGCCCGACTTCGCGATCACCGGGCCGGAGGTCGCGCGAAAGCCCACGCCCATCTCGCGCGCGATGATCTGCGCGAGGGTGGTCTTGCCGAGACCGGGAGGCCCGAAGAACAGCACATGGTCGAGCGCGTCGCCGCGCGCCCGCGCAGCGGCGATGAACACGCGCAGATTCTCACGCGCCGCCCGCTGCCCGACGAAATCGTCGAGCGATTTCGGGCGCAGCGCGGCGTCGACATCCTCGGGGCGTCGGGTGGGCGCAAGCAGGCGGTCGGGATCGTCCATCCGCCGTTCCCTACCTGTTCACCGCTATCGCTGTCGAGCCGGCAACGTGGGTCCGCGCGCAATCAGGCGGCGGCGCTGTCGACCCGGCCGGTTGTGGCCATGCGATCCTGCGCACGGGCGTGCAGATAGCGGGCAAGCGGATCGAGAAAGTGGCTAGGCGGCGGTCGATCCGCGCCAAGCGCATGCATCGTCACGCCACCGACCGCCCGTCGCGCGTCGCCATCGAGCCGGCCCGACGCGACCGCCGTGGCGAAGGCAGGCTCCCGCATCAGATCGTCAAGCAACCGGTCGAACAGGCCGTTGGAGTCGATTGCAAGAGCAGGATCGGCGAACGCGGCGATCAGTTGCCGCGCCCAGCGCTCGGGATGGTCGGCGCTGGCGCCGCTCAGATCGTCCTCGCGCTTGAGGTCTTCGCGGTAGGCTTCGCGGCTGATCCGCGCGGGATCGGCGTCGTCCGCCCCGAACGGCCGCCAGCCATGATCGGCGGTGCGGATCAGCGCGGTGCCGCAGCGAATGCATGACGTGCGCAGATCGACCCGGTCGTTCCAGACGCGGCGATGATCGCGCCGATGGCCGAAAACAGCGCAGAACGGTTTCGCGAGGATCGTCATGACGATACCTTTACCGACGATTGCTGCAACGCGGTGACGTCGAACGACGCTTTAGCACGGATTTTGGCTGCTTCGGCGCAAATCCTCACGCACTTGCCCCCAAATGGGCCGAAGGCGTACAGCGGCGGCACCAGTCCCATGGAACAGTTGCGGACCCCGGCGTCGCGGGCCGGCGGCTGACATGGGGGCGAGGACGCGCTCACAAGGCGCATCCCGGACCGTCCTTCGGCACTGGCATAGCAGGCGGCGCGCAGGAGACCAGAACAATGTCAGGCAAGTTCGGGGCGACGATCGCCCGTTCAGCCCTTCTCACCGGCGCGATCCTCGGCGCGGCGGCGATCACCACGCCCGCGTTCGCAGATCCGATCGATGTGTTGACCACCGTGCGCGTCGGCAACATCGCCCAGCCGACCACACCGCAGGAACAGGCGGTGGTGCGCTTCAAGATCGCCAACGCGGCAGAGGCCGCCTGCGGTTCCGACCAGCGCAGCCTGTCCGAATATCGCCAGGCGGTGCGGCGGTCGCAATGCTTCCGCGACAGCTATGCGACCGCCATGGAGCAGCTCAGCAGCCGTTGGGGCAGCGGCGCCGGGCAGTAACCGATCCGCTTCGCCCGCTGCCGATGCCGGCGGCGGGCGACCGGTTTACTTCGCCGCCTTGCGCAGCGCGAGACGCACCAGCGCATCGAGCGTCGCGCCTGCGCCCAATTCTTCCTCCGCCGCCGCGACCGCACTTGCCGCTTCGGCGGGGCGGAAGCCGAGGTTGAGCAGCGCCGACACCGCGTCGGCGCCGGTGCCCTTGGGCGCCGCCATCGTCGCCACGCCTGCCGCGAGCGGGATGCCGCCGAAGCGATCCTTCAACTCCCGCACGATCCGCTCGGCCAGCTTCGGGCCGACGCCGTTGGCGCGCGCCACGATCGCCTTGTCCTGCGACGCGATCGCGCGGGCCAGTTCGCCGGGATCGAGCGTCGACAGAATCGCCAGCGCGACGCGCGCGCCGACGCCCTGCACACCGGTCAGCAGCCGGAAGGCATCCCGCTCGGCGCCGGTCGAGAAGCCGACGAGCCGGATGAAGTCTTCCCCCACCAGCATCTCGGTATGGAGCATGACCGCCTCGCCGACCGGGCCGATCGCCGAGAGCGTGCGGGCCGACGCGCCGACCAGATAGCCAACGCCGCCGACGTCGATCACGGCGGAATCGATGCCGGTTTCCGCCAGCCTGCCTTTGAGATGCGCGATCATCGCGCGGCGTTAGGCGATTTGCCGCCGCGCGTCACGTCTGCGCGCGGACCCGGCGCGCGAGCCCGGCCGCGCTTGCCATGTGGTGCGCGTGCGTGATCGCCACAGCGAGCGCATCGGCGGCATCGGGGCCGGCAAGCTTGGCGCCGGGCAGCAGGTGCGCCATCATCGCCTGGATCTGGCGCTTCTCCGCGCCGCCGGTGCCGACCACCGCCTTTTTGACGACGCTCGGATGATATTCGCCGATCACCAGCCCGGTTCCCGCCGCGGCGAGCAACACCACCCCGCGCGCCTGACCGAGCTTCAGCGTCGATTGCGCGTTGGTATTGCCGAGCACCTCCTCCACCGCCGCGCTGTCGGGCCGCTCCGCGCGGATCACATCGAGCAGTGCCGCGTGGAGGTTGGTGAGCCGGCGTGGCAGCGGCATCGACGGATCGGTGCGGACCTGCCCGTTGGCGATGTGGCTGAGCCGGTTGCCCTCGGCGCGGATCACGCCCCAGCCGGTCGTGCCGAGGCCGGGATCGAGGCCGAGGATAATCAGGCGAGCTTTTCCATCACCGCGTCGGACACTTCGTAATTGCCCCACACGGTCTGCACGTCGTCATCGTCGTCGAGCGTGTCGATCAGCTTGAACAGCAACGCGGCGTCTTCCTCGCCGACCTCGACCATCGTCTGCGGCTTCCATGCGAGCTTGGCGCCTTCCGGCTCGCCCAGCACGGGGGTGATCGCCTTGACGACCTCGTGCAGGTCGCCCTGCGCGGTCCAGATCTCGTGACCGTCCTCGCTCGACGTGACGTCCTCGGCACCGGCCTCCAGAGCCGCCTCGAACACCTTTTCCGCATCACCCACATCCGCCGGGTAGGTGATGAGGCCGACGCGGTCGAACGCATGGCTGACCGAACCCGACGCGCCGAGGTTGCCGCCGTTGCGCGACACCGCGACGCGCACGTTGGTGGCGGTACGGTTGCGATTGTCCGACAGCGCCTCGATGATGAGTGAAACGCCACCCGGGCCGAAGCCCTCGTAGCGGATTTCCTCATACGTCTCCGCATCGCTGCGCGACGCCTTGTCGATCGCGCGCTGGATGTTGTCCTTCGGCACCGACTGCGCCTTGGCGGCGTTGACGGCGGCGCGCAGGCGCGGGTTCATGTCCGGATCGGGCAGGCCCATCTTCGCCGCGACGGTGATTTCGCGGCTGAGCTTCGAGAACATGCCCGAACGCTTCTTATCCTGCGCACCCTTGCGGTGCATGATATTCTTGAACTTGGAATGGCCTGCCATGGGTCGCGTCCGCTGTCTGTTCGGTTCGTACTCGGGACGAACGGGATAGGGAAAGGACTGCGTTTACGCCAGCCCGAGCGCCTGCTTGTACGTCTCCAGCAGCATCTCCGCCTCGTCGCGGTGGTGCTTCTCCATCTTGCGCAGCCGCACGATGGTGCGAATCGTCTTCACGTCGAAGCCGGTCGACTTGGCTTCGCCGTAAACGTCCTTGATGTCGTCGGCGATGCCCTTCTTTTCTTCTTCGAGGCGCTCGATACGCTCGATGAGAAGGCGAAGCTGGTCGGCGGCGATGTTCTCGCTCATGGTGTTCCCCGGGGTATGAATGGCTGAAAGCGAGCGCCTTTAAGCGACCAGCCCCGCCCCGTCACCCCCCGAGATCATGGTCATGCGATCAGCCGTTCTTCGCGACGCTCTCGTTCATGCGGGCGATCTGTTCGGGCGTGGCCGGGGCCTGATGCTCGGCCTTCCACTGGCTGTAAGGCATGCCGTACACGACCGCGCGGCCGGCATCCTTGTCGAGCGTGCCGTCGCTTGCCTCCGCCACCCAATCGCCGAGGCAGTTGCGGCAAAAGCCGGCCAACCCCATCAAATCGACGTTCTGCGCATCCTTGCGGTGTTGCAGATGGTGCACCAACCGGCGGAACGCAGCGGCGGCAATCTGGTCATCGAGTTGGTCGATCGTAGGCATCCGTGTCTTTCCGTGGTTGATCCAGGATAGATAGCGTTTAGAGCGGCCCGCGCAAACCGACGGGATATGCCATGACCAAGACCATCCGCCCGCGCTCGCGCAAAGTCCGCATCCTCGCCACGCTTGGGCCAGCGAGCAGCACGCCGGAGAAGATCGCCGCGCTGTACGAAGCCGGCGCCGACGCGTTCCGCATCAACATGAGCCACGGCGACCAGCAATCCAAGGTCGCGGTGATCGCCGCGATTCGCGCGATGGAGAAGATCTACCGCCGGCCGACCACGATCCTCGCCGATCTGCAAGGGCCGAAGCTGCGCGTCGGCAAGTTCGCCGAAGGCAAGGTCGAGCTGGTGACGGGCAGCACCTTCATTCTCGATCGCTCGTCCGAGCCGGGCGACGCGACTCGCGCCGAACTGCCGCACCGCGAGATCTTCGCGGCGATCGAAGTGGGCGCGCGGCTGTTGCTCGACGACGGCAAGCTGGTGCTGAAGGTCACCGAACATGATGCCGACCGCATCGTCACCGAGGTTATCGTCGGCGGCATGCTGTCGAACAACAAGGGCCTGAACGTCCCCGACGTGGTGATCCCGATGGCGGCGTTGACCGAGAAGGATCGCAGCGACCTCACCTTCGCGTGCGATCAGGGCGTCGACTGGATCGCGCTGTCGTTCGTGCAGCGGCCCGAGGATCTCGCCGAGGCGCGCAAGCTGATCGAGGGACGCGCCGCACTGCTCGCCAAGATCGAGAAGCCGAGCGCGATCGAGCGACTCGAGGAGATCGTGGAGATGTGCGACGGCGTGATGGTCGCGCGCGGCGATCTCGGCGTCGAACTGCCGCCGGAGACGGTGCCGCCGCTCCAGAAGCGCATCATCGAAGTGTCGCGCCGGCTCGGCCGCCCGGTCGTGGTGGCGACGCAGATGCTCGAATCGATGATCACCTCGCCCTCGCCGACCCGCGCGGAAGTGTCCGACGTGGCGACCGCGATCTACGACGGCGCGGACGCGATCATGCTTTCGGCGGAAAGCGCGTCGGGCATGTGGCCGATCGAATCGGTCGCGATGATGGATGCGATCGGCAATTCGGTGGAGCGCGACCCCACCCACGGCGACCGCATCCACTTCACCGTGACCCGCCCTGACCCGACCACCGCCGACGCGCTGGCCGAGGCGGCGAAGAACATTGCCCAGACGACCGGCGCGAAGGCGATCATCTGCTTCACCGCGTCGGGCTCGACCGCGCGGCGCGTCGCACGCGAACGGCCGGGCGTGCCGCTGATGGTGCTGACGCCGAAGCCCGAGACGGCACGCCGCTCCGGGCTGCTGTGGGGTGCCTATGCGGTCCACACCAAGGATGTCGGCTCGTTCGAGGAGATGGTGTCCAAGTCGAAGCGGATGGCGCTGCGCCACGGCCTCGCGGTGGCGGGCGACCGCGTCATCATCATGGCGGGCGTGCCGTTCGGGACGCCGGGGTCGACCAACGTGCTGCATGTCGTGCGGATCGTCGGCGACGAGTTGAAGGGTTACGCGAGCTAGCGCGAGCGAGCGGCGCACACTGCGCCGCGATCGCGCCAGCGACGCGAAACGCCGGCCGGCGCGGCACAGCCGCGTCCGACGCCACGGGCTTTGCCCGTGGCGGGCGTCTCGCTCCGGCCTAAACCCCGCCGATCTCGCCGCGTGCCGTCTCGACGCGCTCGCGGCGCGCAGGCGCGAGCAGATGCCAGGCGAGCAGCACCGGCTCGATCACCGCCATGCCCACCAAAGTTCCCGCCAGCCGCTCCAGCCCGGGCGCGATCGCGGCGCTCGCGTAACTGTCCGGCACCAGCGTCACCAGCACGGCGAGCGTGAACTGCGTGCCGGCATAGCGGTAGGCATGGTCGCCATTCTCGACGTGGCGGCCGAGCGCGACGCCCAACATCGTACCGAGGATCAGCACCGGCGCGTCCCCGTGCGCGGCGAACAGGAACGCGGCGGCGAACCCTGCCCCGGCCACACCGCCGACGAAGCGGTACAACAGCCGCCAACTCACCGGCACGAACCCGCTCGCGCCGAGCCCCGCGACCGGCACCAGCATCACCGCCATGATCGTGATCGCGCCGCCGGACAGCGCCGGCACGTCAAGCCATGCCGAGATCGCCACCAGCAGCACCAGCGCGACGCCGCCCTGCGCGGCGTGGCGGGCGGCGGGGCGGCTCCATCCGTCGATGCCGGTGGCGGCGTTGCGCACCCCCGGCCACAGCCGACGCAGCGTGACGGCCGACAGCAGGCTCACGCCCATGCAGGCGAGCGTGCCGGCGCTGGTTTCGAGGATGCGGGTCTGCACGAAGGTGCCGAGCGGGATCTCGGGATCGTGCAGCTTGTCGAACAGCACCATCGCGAAGGTGAGGCCGACGAACAGCCACGCATAGGCGCGGCGCGCGGTAATCGCCTTGTAGAGCGTCACCGTGCCGACCGCGAAGATGCCGAGTGCGGCGAGCGGCCAGTGCGGCGCGATCAGCGGGATCGCCGCGAGCGCCATCAGGCCGCCGACGAGCGTGCCGACGATTCGCAGCAACCCGCGCTGCACCGTCTCGCCGACATGGCCGCGCATCACCATGTAGCCGGAGAACGCCGCCCACGACACGTTGGTCGCGCCGAGCATATGCGCGACGAGGATCGCGAGCAGCACCGAGGCGACGCACTCGATCTCATCGATGCTGCGCGTGCCGATGCGGTGGCGAAGCGTGGTGAGGACGTTGCTCACCGCCGGATACCCGCGTCCGCGTGGCGGGCCGGGCTCCGGTCGGGGCGGGCGCTGTGCACCGTCACGTCCACCGGGCGATGGCCTGCGCCGGAGACGGGCGCGGGAGAAGGCGGACGAGCGTCATACGGTCCGTATAACGCCCGTCGCCGAATCACCCCAGCTTTTGCGTGGTGAGCGCCTTCAGGTCGACCTGCGCGCGCGCACCGTAATGCGAGATGATCTCTGCCGCACAGAGCGCACCAAGACGCAGCGAGCGCTCCAGCCCCATGCCCTGCGCCTGACCGTGCAGGAAGCCGGCCGCGAACAGATCGCCCGCGCCGGTGGTGTCGACCACGCGCGCGATCGGCTCCGCACCGACCTGCACGCGCTGCCCGGCCGAAACCGCGATCGCGCCGTCCGCACCGCGCGTGACGACCAGCGTCGGCACCTGCGCGGAAGCCGCCGATACCGCCGCGTCGAAATCGTCCGTCTCCATCAGCGCGAGCAGTTCGGCCTCGTTGGCGAACATGATGTCGAGCATGCCCTTCGCCATCAGATCGCGGAAATCCCCGCCGTGACGGCCGATGCAGAACGTGTCGGACAGCGTGAAGGCGACCTTGCGGCCGGCCTTGCGCGCGATCTCGATCGCGGCGCGCATCGCGGCGCGCGGCTCCTCGGGGTCCCACAGATAGCCTTCGAGATAGAGGATCGCCCCGGCGGCGATCATCTCACGGTCGAGCGCGGTTTCGGGCAGGAACTGCGATGCGCCGAGGAAGGTGTTCATCGTGCGCTGGCCATCGGGCGTGACGAAGATCAGGCAGCGCGCGGTGGTCGGCTCGCCCTCGCGCGCCGCCGTGGTGAAGTCGATCCCGACCGAGCGGATGTCGTGCGCGAAGATCTGGCCGAGTTCATCGTCTGCCACCTGGCCGATGAAGCCGCATTTGCCGCCGAGCGCGGCGATGCCGGCGACGGTGTTGGCCGCCGAACCGCCGCTCGCCTCGATCCCCGGACCCATCTTGGCGTAGAGCGCGTCGGCCTCCTCGGGCGAGAACACCAGCGCCATCGAGCCCTTGTTCATGCCGGCCTCGACGATGAAGGCATCGGTGGACTGGGCGAGCACGTCGACGATGGCATTGCCGATCGCGACGACGTCATAGGTTGGGGCGCTCAAGGGTCTTCTCCGTGCGGAATCTGAAAGCCCGGCGGGTACGGTGCCGCGCGACGCGACGCAACCGCGTTGACGTTGCGCGCGCGCCGACGCAACGGTGCGCCATGGTGCGCGCCTTCCTTCTTTCGATCGGCCAATTGGGGGACCGCGCGTTCCTGATCGTGTTCGCCAAGTCGCTGGCGATCACGTTCGCGCTGTTCATCCTGCTCGGCGGCGGAGCGTGGTTGTGGGCGCAGGGACTGGCGGCGACGCAAGGGGCGGACGGCTGGCTCTCGGCACTCGCCGGGTTCGCCGCGCTGGTGGCGGTGTTCGCGGCCGGCTGGCTGCTGTTCCGCGCGATCGCGGTCGGCGTGCTGATGGTGTTCGTCGAGGAGATCGTCGTCGCGGTCGAGCGCAAGCACTACCCGGAGGCACTGGCGGAGGCGCGCCATGTCGGGATGGGGCGGGCGGCGCTGATGGGGCTGGCGTCGGCGGCACGCGCGATCCTCGTCAACGTGGTGGTGCTGCCGCTCTACATCGTGCTGCTGGTGACGGGGGTGGGCACGGTCGCGCTGTTCGTCGTCGTCAACGGCTGGCTGCTCGGGCGCGATCTCGCCGAGATGGTGGCGGCGCGGCACCTGCCCGCTGCGGCGATGCGTGGCTGGCGCAAGGCGACCGCGTGGGAACGCTTCACGCTGGGGGTTGCGGGCACCGGGCTGTTCATGGTTCCGATCCTCAACCTCGCGGCGCCGGTACTGGGCGCGGCGATGGCGACGCATCTGTTCCACGGGAGGAAAGCATGAAACGGACCGCCCCGAAACTTACGACTCTGCTCGGGCTGGCGACGCTGGGCGGCTGCGCCGCCACCGGCGCGCCGACCGCTCGGCCGGCGAGCTTCGTGCCGGTGCCGCGCGGCGGGCCGATGCTGGAGCGGGTGATGGGGCAGAGCGGGCCGACGCTGACGCAGATGTTCGGCGCGCCGATCGCAGATGTACGCGAAGGCACCGCGCAGAAGCTGCAATATGGCAATGCGACCTGCGTGCTGGATGCGTATCTCTACCCTAACGGCAAAGGTCAGCCGGTGGTCAGCTATGTCGACGCGCGACAGGCCGATGGTAGCCCGATCGATCGGGCGAGTTGTGTGGGCGCTCTCCAGATCGGCAAACGCAAATAACAACGGGGCCGGTCGTCAAGACCGGCCCCGCCTGTTTGGGATCAGCACCCGTTGCGGTAGTTCTGCGAACGGTCGTGGTTCTGGTCGAGGTTCTTGCCGAGCAGACCGCCGCCGACCGCGCCGAGGATCGTACCGAGCGTACCGCCACCCAGCACCGAGCCGAGCACCGCACCGCCCGCGCCGCCGGCGATCAGGCCGGTGGTGCCGCTGGAACGGCGGCAATCCTGATAATAGCGGCGATCGTTGCCACGATAGCTGCGGCTGTAATCGCCACGATAGCCGCGGTTGTAATTGCTGTAGCCGCGACCGTCGTCATAGCTGCGCTGGTACTGCGCGCGGTTGTCGTACCCGTAACGCTGTGCCTGAGCCGGTGCCGCGATGGCCATCGGCATAATCGCTGCGGCGGCGAGGGCAGCGGCGGCGAACTTTTGCTTCAACATCGTACGTCTCCTTCCAGGTGATGAAGACGGTTTACCGAGTCGCGTCCGAACCGGTCCTGAACTGGTTGTGCAACGTTCGTTCAGCTTGGGGGGACGTGTTCAGTGCGCGCGGAACTGCCGGATATCGACGACATTGCCGGACTGCGCGATCGCCTCGATCCGGCGAACGTCCGCCTCCAGCACGCCGAAGAGGGTGACGCTGCCCAGCACGCTCTCGCCCGTTTCGACCCGCACGCCTTCCACCGACGTCGTGAGCATGAGCGGCGCGACGAGGCGGCGCGCCTCGATGCGCACGCCGTCCCGGCGCAGCACCGCGATCGTGCCGTTGCCGGCCACGATCGCCGCGCCGCCATCGCCGCTGACCAGCCCGGCGCGACCGACGAAGCCGGCGAGCCGCTCCTCCGCCTGGCTGCGCGCCTTGTCGATGCTGGTGATCTTGCTCTCGTCACGCCGAAGTTTCCGCGCGAGCAGACCGATCCCGACCAGCGCGATGATCGCGGCGACAAGCTGATACCAGCGCAGATCGAGCGGCAAGTGCATCATGCGCGGCCGGACAGCGCCTCGAGCAGCGGGCGCAGGCCGTTGAGGTCGTATCCCGCCTCGCGCCCCTTGGCGATCAGCACGTCGGGATCGCGACCCTGCTTGGCTTGCGCCAGCGCCCACAGGTTGCACGATCGCGTTCCCGAGCGGCAATAGGCCAGCACCGGACCGACCGCGCCGTCCAGCACCTGCACCATCGCGTCGATCTGCGGGTGCGCGAAGCCGGCCTGCGTGACCGGGATCTCGGTGTAGCTCAGCCCCGCCGCTTCCGCCGCCGCGCGGATCTCCGCGCCGTCGGGCTGGCCGGCATCCTCGCCATCGGGGCGGTTGTTGACGATGGCGACGAAGCCGGCGGCGGCGATCTCCGCGACCTGCTCCGGCGTGATCTGCGGAGCGACCGAGACCGAGTCTTCGATTTTGCGTAGCATGGCAGTCCTCTCGTTCATCCGCGTAACACCTCCAGAAAGGCGTCGCCATAGGTCTCCAGCTTACGCGCGCCGACGCCGGTGATGTGGGCGAGCGCGGCGCGGCTGGTCGGTTTCAGCGTCGCCATCTCACGCAGCACCGAATCGTGGAAGATGACATAGGGCGGTACGCTCGCCGCCGCCGCCAGTTCGCGCCGCCTGGTGCGCAGTGCCTCGAACAACGGGTCGCCGGCCGGATTATCCGCCGCGCCGCCGCGCCCGCCCTTGCGACGCTCGCGCTTGGGAGGGTCCAGCAGCGAGACGGAGGTCTCGCCCTTCAGGATACCGCGTGCACCGGGGCCGAATTCCAGCCCGCCGAAATCGTTGGCGCGAAGCGCATCGCGCAGCAGCAGCGCGCGGCTCACCGGCTTGATGAGCGCGGCTTCCTCGCTCGACGAGGCGATGCCGAACACGCCGAGCGCCTCATGCCCGTTCATCAGGCTGCGCTCGGTCGACTGGCCGGTCAGAATGCTTTCGATATAGCCGACACCAAAGCTTTGCCCCGTGCGAAACACCGCGGAGAGGAATTTCCTCGCCACCTCCGTCGCGTCGATCGCGCCCGGCGGGCTGAGGCAGTTGTCGCAGTTGCCGCAATTGTCGGGCGCGGGATCACCGAAATGGCGCAGCAGGATCTGGCGGCGGCAAGTCGGCGTCTCGACCAGCGCACCCAAAGCGGTGAGGCGCGCGCGCTCGCCCGGCTGGCGGTGCGGCTCGACCTCGGCGATGCGCTGGCGCGCCTTGACGAAATCCTCCGCCCCCCAGAACAGATGCGCGATCGACGGATCGCCATCGCGCCCGGCACGGCCGGTTTCCTGATAATAGCCCTCGATCGATTTGGGCAGGCCGGCGTGGGCGACGAAGCGCACGTCGGGCTTGTCGATGCCCATGCCGAACGCGACCGTGGCGACGATCACCATATCCTCGCTCGCGACGAAATCGGCCTGGTTGCGCGCGCGGACATGCGGATCGAGCCCGGCGTGATAGGGCCGCACCTTGCGCCCGGTCGCGGCGAGGCGTTCGGCGAGTTGCTCCACGCCCTTGCGGGTCTGCGCGTAGACGATGCCCGGCCCCGGATTCTCGGCGACGATATCCGCGATCTGGCGGGTGATGTTGTCCTTCGGGCTGATCCGGTACTGGATATTGGGCCGGTCGAACCCCGCTACGATCATGCCGTCGTGCGGGATGCCGAGCTGTTCGAGGATATCGGCACGGGTATGCGCGTCGGCGGTCGCGGTCAGCGCGAGGCGGGGCACGTGCGGGAACGCATCGAGCATCGTGCGCAGCAGGCGATAATCGGGGCGGAAGTCATGCCCCCATTCCGATACGCAATGCGCCTCGTCGATCGCGAACAGGGCGAGCGGCGACTGGCCGATCAGGTTGCGGAACGATTCGTTGGAGGCCCGCTCGGGCGCGACATACAGCAGGTCGAGCTCGCCACGCCGGAAGCGCGCGATCGTCTCCATCTGATCGGTATCGACGGAGGTGAGCGTGGCAGCACGGATGCCGATCGCGGTGGCAGCGCGCAACTGGTCGTGCATCAGCGCGATCAGCGGCGAGACGACGATGCACGTCCCCTCCAACGCGACGGCGGGCAATTGGTAGCACAGCGACTTGCCCGCACCGGTCGGCATCACTGCCAGCGTATTCTCGGCGGCGAGCACGCGGCTCACCACCTGTTCCTGCACGCCGCGGAAACCGGGGAAGCCGAACGTATCCTGCAATATCGGGAGCGGGTCGATCACAGGCCCGGTTACGCGGATTACCCTGCCGCTGTCGAGCCTTGCGCGGTCATGCCGTCGACCAACAGGCCGATCGCCGCGTCGACCGCGCTCGGCGGCAGCGTGCCGAGGCGTGTGTCGAGCAGCAAGGTGGCAAGACCGTGCACCAGCCCCCACGCCGCCAGTGTCGCCACTTCGGCGCGTCGCGGCGCGATCCCGGCGACGCGGCGGGCGAGCACGGTGTAGGCGGTCTCACCCTCCGGCATGCCGCCGCTCTTCTCGCCCGAGAACATCAGCCGGAACAATGCGGGATGCGCGAGCGCGAAATCGACATAGGCGCGGCCCTGCGCGATCAGCGCGGCGCGCGCATCCTCGGCGGCATCGGCGACGAGCAACGCCTCGCGAAGTTGCGCAAAGCCGCGATCCGCCACCGCGCCGAGCAACGCGCCGCGATCGGCGAAATGCCGGTAGGGCGCCATCGCCGACACGCCCGCCGCCCGCGCGACTTCGCGCAGGCTGGGTGCGGTGTCGCCAGCGTCGAGCAGTTCCAGCGCCGCTGAAACCAACCCCTCACGCAACGCGCCATGATGATAAGCTTCGGCCATGTTTACATCGTACACTTATATAGGTATGTATACGCCATACACATTGGGACCACGCCATGCAAAAGCCGGTGAAACGCGAATCGTTCGACCTGTCCGCTACGCCCGATCTGGTAGTGGTGATGCTCGGCTTCCGCATCCGGCGCTGGCGCGGCGTGCTGTCGATGCTGCGGATCGGGCGCGGTCTGGGCGAAATCCAGCGCGACCGGCCGGACGGGCTGCTCCATCACGAACAGTTCTTCTTCTCGCTCACCCATGTCGGCATGCGGCAATATTGGCGCGATTACGACAGCCTGGAACGCTTCACCCGTAGCGAGCCGCACGCGACCTGGTGGCGCGACTTCCTGCGCGACAGCGGCGGCGCCGGTTTCTGGCACGAGGCATACCGGATGAGCGGCGGAATGGAGGGCGTGTATGTCGATATGCCCGGCGCGGTCGGCTTCGGCCACTTCGCGGCGCCGCGCGATCCGCGCGGCCGTTCCTGTCGGCGCGCGCGCGGATCGAGGCCAAGGCCGCCACCGCCTGATCCGGCACCTTTCAGCGCGGGCATGTTTGTGCGACACGGCGGCCATGCCAGACGTTACCGACAACCGCGCCGAATATGAGTTCGAACTGGTCGTCGGCGGCCAGCGTGCCGTCGCCGCCTATCAGATGGAGGGCGACACGATCGTGTTCACCCATACCGTCGTACCCCCCGCGATCGAGGGGCGCGGCGTCGGTTCGAAGCTCATCAAGGCCGCGCTCGACTCGGCGCGCGACCGCAAGCTGAAAGTCATACCGCAATGCCCGTTCGTGCGCGCCTATATCGAGCGGCATCCGGAGTACCGCGACCTGCTGTAGGAGCGTGTTAACGGCGCTGTTACCGCCGCGCATCTACGCTGCGGCGATGAACACGATGATCGACGCAGCCGGGGGCAGGCTGTGGCATTTCTGGATCAATCAGATTGGCGGCACCTTCCTGCTGCCGGGATCGACGTTTTCGTTCGGCAGCCTTGCGTTGACGCTATTGATCGCAGCGTTCCTGGCGGTGCCGCGCGGGCGCACGCACATGCCGCGACTGAAGGTGTGGCGGCGTGCGCTATTCCCCAACCGCCTGATCGCGAGCGCCTCGGGCCGCACGGATTTCGGCTATTTCGTGTTCAGCCTGTTGTTCGCCGGGCTGATGATTGGCTGGGCCCTGGTTTCGGCGGAATCGATCGCGACCGCAAGTGGCGCGGCGCTGACGCACTGGCTGGGCGCACCCGTCGCGCCGCTGCTGCCGATGCCGGTGGCGTGCGGCGTGGTCACGATCGCACTGTTCCTCGCTTACGAATTCGCCTTCTGGTTCGATCACTGGATCAGCCACAAGGTACCGTGGCTGTGGCAGTTTCACCGCGTCCACCATGCGGCGGAGAGCCTGTCGCTGCTCACCAATTTCCGCGTCCATCCGGTCGATACGATCGTGTTCGCCAACATCGTTGCGGTCGTGATGGGGGTTAGCAACGCGCTGGCTGCGCGGCTGCTCGGCCCCACCGTGCAGCCGCAGGCGATCGGCGGGACCAGCGTGGTCGTGCTGCTGGTGTCGGTCACGCTGACCCACCTCCAGCATTCGCACCTGTGGATTACGTTCGGGCCGCGCTGGGGGCGCTGGCTGCTCAGCCCGGCGCATCACCAGATCCACCATTCCGCCGATCCGCGGCATTTCGACACCAATCTCGGCAGCACGCTCGCGGTGTTCGACCGACTGTTCGGCACGCTCCACATGCCGACGGCGAAACGCGAGCGGCTGACGTTTGGCGTCGGCGACGAGGTGGCGCACCCGCACGGCTGGCGCGCGCAGATCGTCACGCCGTTCGCGGGTGCGCTGGCGCTTATGCCTCGGCCAGCGCCTCGTCGGCGCGTTCCTGCGCCTGACGGTTCCACATCTCCGCATACAGCCCGCCCTGCCTGAGCAATTCGGCATGCGTGCCGCGCTCCTTCACTTCGCCCGCTTCAAGCACGACGATCTCGTCGGCGTGGACCACCGTCGACAGGCGGTGCGCGATGACGATGGTGGTGCGGCCCTGCTCGATCGCCTGTAGCGTGCCGAGGATTTCGCCCTCCGTCCGGCTGTCGAGCGCGCTCGTCGCTTCGTCGAGGATCAGGATCGGCGGGTTCTTGAGCAGCGTACGCGCGATCGCGACGCGCTGCTTTTCGCCGCCCGACAGTTTCAGCCCGCGCTCGCCGACGCGGGTGCCGTAGCCCTGCGGCTGGCGTTCGATGAAGCCGGCGATCGCCGCACCGCGCGCGGCCGCGTGGATCTCGGCCTCGCCCGCGCCCTCGCGACCGTAGGCGATGTTGTAGCCGATCGTGTCGTTGAACAGCACGGTATCCTGCGGCACGATGCCGATCGCGGCGCGCAACGACGCTTGAGAGACCTGCGCGATATCCTGTCCGTCGATGGTGATGCGCCCGCCGGTGAGATCGTAGAACCGGTACATCAGCCGCGCGAGCGTCGATTTGCCAGCGCCGGACGGGCCGACCACCGCCAGCGTCGCGCCGGCCGGGATGTCGAGATCGATGCCTTTCAGGATCGGCTGACCGTCGTCGTAACCGAACCGCACGTTCTCGAAACGGACGTGGCCGCGCCCGACCGCTAGCGGCGCGGCACCCGCGGTGTCGGTCACTTCGGAGGGCGTATCGACCAGATCGAACATCGCACCCATGTCGATCAGGCCCTGCCGGATCGTGCGATACACCATGCCGAGCAGATCGAGCGGGCGGAACAGCTGGCTGAGCAGCGTCGACACCAGCACGACATTGCCGGCGGTGAAGCGCCCCTGGCTCCAGCCGACCACGACGAGCAGCATGCCGCCCGCCATCATCAGATTGGTGATCGCCGCCTGGCCGATGTTGAGCCACGCCAGCGAATTCTCCGATGACACCGCCGCATTGGCGTAGAGCGTCATCGCCCGGTCGTAACGCTTGGCCTCGCGCTCCTCCGCGCCGAAATATTTCACCGTCTCGAAATTGAGCAGCGAATCGACCGCGTGCGCGACCGCGCCGGTATCGAGGTCGTTCATCCGCGTGCGCAGCGACGAACGCCAGTCGGTCACGATCCGCGTAAACCAGATGTACGCGGCGACCATCACCAGCGTGCCGACCACCAGCCACACCCCGAACTTGGTCCAGAAGATCCCGAGCACCAGTGCGAGTTCGAACACCGTCGGCGCGATGTTGAACAGCAGGAAGTACAGCATCGTATCGATGCTCTTGGTGCCACGCTCCACCACCTTGGTCACTGCGCCGGTGCGACGTTCGAGGTGAAAGCGCAGCGAAAGCTGGTGAAGGTGGCGGAACACCGTCGCCGCCAGCCGTCGCGTCGCGTCCTGGCCGACACGTTCGAACACGGCGTTGCGCAGGTTGTCGAACACCACCGATCCGAATCGGGCGGCGGCATAGCCGATCACCATCAGGCCGACGAGTTGGGTAAGGTCCGGCGCGGGCGCGTGCCCGGCCATGCCGTCGATCGCGCCCTGTAGCGCGAACGGCGCACCATAGACCTGTACCAGCTTCGACGCGATCACCAGCACCATCGCGCCGATGATGCGCAGCCGCAAGGCGGGCGCGTCGGCCGGCCAGAGGTATGGCAGGAAGCGCCGGAGCGTCGGCAGCAGTGCGCGTTCGCGCGCGTCGGAGGTGAAGGTTTCGGGGGGCATCAAAAGCGGATGTAGGCATAGTCAAGCGCAATCGGAAGCGTTCATGGAACAACCATGCCGCTTCGTCGATTTTACCACCCATCGCGGGCAGGCAAGCCCCACCCTTCGGACAGAGACGGAAACGACCATGGAACCGCTCTTCTACGTCATGGCGATCATGGGCTGCGGTGATGGCAGCGCGGCATGCGCACAGGCGCGGGTCGAGACCGTGCAGTACCGCTCGATCGAGCAGTGCCAGGCGGAAATGCCGGCGGCGCTGGCGCGCAACAGCGACATCGATTTCCCGGTCGTCTCCGCGAGCTGTCAGGCCAAGGGCGAGCGCCTTGCCCAGAATCACACGGCGCACGCACGCGGCTGATGTGGTGCTATAGCGCCGCGTGACTTCACGCGGCGGAGATCAGATGCGGACAGCGTTGGGAATCGTGTTCGGCGTGGCGGCGGCACTACTGATCGTAGCTGCCGTCGAACAGGCCGACGCAGCGATGTATCCATTGCCGACGCTCGACTCCGCCGATGCGGCGACGCTGTCCGGCGTAGTCAGCGACATGCCGTTCCCTGCCAAGATCCTCACCGTGTCTGGCTGGTTTGCCGGTGCGTTCGGCGGCGCGTGGCTTGGCCTGCGGGTTTGTGACCGGCGCTGGGTCGGCTGGGCGGTGGTGGTCGCGGTGGTCACGGCGGCTGTCGCGACTATATTGACGCTACCGCACCCGCTTTGGATGAAGGTCTGCGCGATTGTGCTGCCGATGCTTGGCGGGGCACTCGCCGGCCGGGCGCATCGCAAGCCGTACCCGGGCGAGGCTTTGCTGGGGTAAGCTCGTGGCTCAGGCTTTGCTCACCAGCAGCTTGTCGATCCGCCTGCCGTCGAGATCCACCACCTCAAACGTCCAGCCCTGTTCGATGAAATGCTCGCCCTCGCCCGGCAGGTGGCGGAACTTGGCGAGCGCCAGCCCCGCAACGGTCGCGTAGTCGCGGTCCTCGGGCAGGTCGATGCACAGCCGTTCCGCCAGCGCGTCCGCCGCCATGTTGCCCGCCACCAGCAGCGAACCGTCGTCGCGTTCCACCACCGACGGCGCATCGTCGGGATCGGCATCGGAGGCGAACTCGCCGGCGATGGCGGCGAGCAGGTCGGCCGGGGTCACGATCCCCTCGAAATGCCCGTATTCGTCGTGGATTAGCGCCATCGGCACCTCGGCCTGACGCAGCGCGTCGAGCGCATCCATCGCGTCGATCTGGTCGAGCACCACCGGCGCGGCCCGCATCAGCGCGCGCAGATCGAGCGGTTCACCACGAAACAGCGCAATCGCGACGTCGCGCGCCTGCACCACGCCGATCACTTTATCCACCGAACCCTCCGCCACCGGCAGCCGGCTGTGCGAGGCGACCATAAGCGCAAGGCGTACGCCGGCCTCGTCGAGCGTCGCGTCGATCCACTCGACATCGGTGCGCGGCGTCATCACCTCGCGCACCGGCCGGTCGGCGAGGCGCACCACGCCCGAGATGATCGAGCGTTCATGTTCCTCGATCACGCCCGACTTGCTCGCCTCCGCGACGATGAGGTGGAGTTCCTCGGCGGTGACATGCTCCTCGGTCTTGCGGTCGAGCCGCATCAGCCGGAACAGCAGCGCCGAGGACGAGTCGAGCAGCCACACCACCGGCGCGCACGCCCAGGCGAGCGCCAGCACCGGCCGCGCCGCCACGGCGGCGATCCGTTCCGGCGCACGCAGCGCGATCTGCTTGGGCACCAGCTCACCGATCACCAGCGAGGCATAGGTGGTGATGCCGATCACCAGCGCGAAGCCGAGCGATTCGGTGGTCTGCCCCGGTAGGCCGAGCCATTGCAGCCGCGCCGCGACCGGCGCCCCGAGGCTGGCACCTGAATAGGCGCCGGCGAGGATGCCGATCAACGTGATGCCGATCTGCGTGGTCGACAGGATCTTGCCGGGATCGGCGGCGAGCGCGATCGCGGTGTCCGCGCCGCGCACCCTGGCACGCGCCATCGCCTCCAGCCGCGCGCGGCGCGACGAGACGATCGCCAGTTCGGACATGGCGAACAGGCCGTTCAGAAAGATCAGCGCGACGATGATCGCGACGTCGATCCAGGGAAAGGGAGAGAGGGGGTGCATGGCGCCGCCAACGCTTTGGCGCACATTGCGATGCTTCACAACAGCGATCCGCACAGGACCCGGGTGCCCGGTTCGGTTCGGATGTGGAACAGCTTTGCGTCCGAGCGGGTTTGATAGCGCGGGTTGATACAGAAAAGGGGAAGATCATGCATCCATTCCGCAAGCTCACGGGCGCTGCCACGCTGGCCGCGCTGCTTGCCACGACGGCGTGCGTCACCGATCCGGATACCGGCCGGCAGCATCTGTCGAACACCGCGATCGGCGGCATCGGCGGGGCGCTCGGCGGCTATCTCCTCGGCGATCTGGTCGGCGGCCGGCATGATCGCACCGCCAAGATCGCGGGCGCGGGCATCGGCGGCCTCGCTGGGGCTGCGATCGGATCGTACATGGACAAGCAGGAGCGCGACCTGCGCGACCGCACCGCCGGCACCGAGGTCCGCGTGGTTCGGCAAGGCGACGATCTGATCCTGTCGATCCCGTCCGGCATCAACTTCGCCTATAACAGCGACACGGTCGCGCCCGCCTTCCAGCACACGCTCGACGACGTGGCGCGTGTGCTGGGGCAGTATGACCGCACCTATATCGACGTGTACGGCCATACCGATTCGGTCGGATCGGACCAGTACAACCAGGCGCTGTCGGAACGGCGCGCGGTGGCGGTGGCTGACTACCTCGTCTCGCGCGGGGTAAAGGGCGCGCGCATCGCCACGCGCGGCTTCGGCAAGACGCAACCGGTCGCCGCCAACGATACCGAATCGGGCCGCGCGGCGAACCGGCGGGTGGAGATCAAGATCGTACCGATCCCGGACAGCGATCTGCGCTGAACGAGTCGAGCGCGCGGCGTAGCAGTCCGCCAGCCAGCGGGCTGCTACGCCGGCGCAAGTTCATACGCGCGCCGTTACCGCCGCGATGCGAAGAAGGTGCGCAACAGTGCTGCCGATTCGCCTTCCGCGATGCCGGGATAGATCTCGGGGCGATGGTGGATGGTCGGTTGCGTGAACAAGCGCGGGCCATGTTCGATCGCGCCGCCCTTGGGGTCGCCAGCGCCGTAGTACAGCCGACCGATCCGTGCATGGGCAATCGCGCCCGCACACATCGCACACGGTTCCAGCGTCACCCATAGATCGCAGTCGGTAAGCCGATCGTCACCGATCGCCGCAGCGGCGGCGCGAATCGCCAGCATCTCGGCATGCGCGGTGGGGTCGTGGCGCGCGCGCGGCGCATTGGCCGATGTCGCGATGATCTCCCCCCGCCGCACGATCGCCGCACCGACCGGCACCTCGCCGCGCGCGGCGGCGGCAGCGGCGGCGTCGAGCGCGGCCCGCATCGGCAAAGGGATCGGAAACATACCGGCCCCAAAGCCGTGGCTGGCCGCGCTGTCCAGCGCCTTATTGCGCGTTGGCGTTGCTCGTCTGATCGCTCGGCTTGTTCATGCGCAGCGTCGGCACGGCAATCGTCTTCTGGGTGGTGCCGACGGTGGGCACGTCCACCACCTTGTTCTCGGTGCCGACCGACAGCGTGGCGACATCCGCCTTCACGCTCGGCGCGGTGCCGGCATCGACATGCACGCTCGGCAGCGTGCCGGGGCGGGTCTGGAACGACAGCAGCCCGAGCGAGACCATCGCGATCACGATCACGGCGGCAATGCCGACCAAAGCTAACAGGAACCGCATACAGTCTCTCCCCACAGAGCAAAATCGAATCGTTACCGTAACCAACGCAAAGGCGCCGGGATCGTTGCATTGCCGCGCCGATGGCGTGAATCGGTTGACCTTCGCCGGCATCCCCGTTATGCGCCCACGCCTTCACGGGATCACCCCAGCTTTCAGGATTATAGCATGTCGCGCATTTGCGAACTGACCGGCAAGGGCCGGATGGTGGGGAACAATGTCTCCCACGCCAACAACAAGACCAAGCGTACCTTCCTGCCCAACCTCCAGAACGTCACGTTGATGTCGGAAGCACTCGGCACCAGCGTGAAGCTGCGCGTTTCGACGCACGGCATCCGCTCGGTCGAGCATGTCGGCGGCCTCGACAACTGGCTGGTCAAGACCAGCGACGACAAGCTGTCGCTGCGTGCGCGTCGCCTCAAGCGTGACGTGTCGAAGAAGCTCAGCACGCAGATCGCGGCCTGAGACTCGTTCAGGGCCGGGCAGTTCCTTTGGGCGCGCCCGGCTCGTCGAGCCTGAACTTCAGCAGCAGACTGCGCTGAAGCATCGACTGGTTGTCGTCGGACACCAGCCAGATCATCGTCCGACCGCCCTCGCTTGTCGCGGCGATCCCTTCGAAATTCTCATGGATCAGCGGCGGCGCCAGCGTGGCGATCTCGCGGCCATGCACCACCGCGCCCGGGCGGATCGCCGCGCGGTCGATCACCACCAGCTTGCTCGAAAACGTGAACGGCAGCTCGAAGCGCCGGGTCAGCACGATCAGCCGGCCGTCCGGCAGGATCGTCGCATCGCTCGGGTCGTAATGCGGTGGCGGCACGAAACTGAAGCGGAAGCCTCGATTCGGCTGGCTGACAGGATCACCTGTGAAGCGGATCGCCGCGCGGCCTTTGCCCTTCGGCCACGGGTCTTGCTCGCCGATCGTGATCGCGCCGCCGCCCCAGCCTTGTCTGGGCAGAAAAGTGAAGCTCTCCGCACCTTCGTTGGCCGGCCACGCCGCCATCGCACGCGGCGCGACCGACCGGAGCGCATGACGCAGATCGGGCGAATAGCGCCACAGCATGTTGCTGGTTTCGAAGCCGGCGACGACGCTGCCGTTACCGGGATCGACACCCATCGATTCGCTGTCCCGGTCGATCTTGGACCAGCCCGTGCCCGGCCCGGCCGGCAAATCGCCGAACGCCGCGCGCCGGGGCCGCCAATCGTCGCCAAGCGTGAACTGCACGATGTTGCCACCGTCGCTCAGCAAGGTGATGCGGTGATCGGGCGCGACGTGCAGCGAGGAGAAGCCGCCGAACGCCCCGTCCGGGCTGGTCAGCCGCACCCCGCCAAGCCATGCCAGCGCACCGACACGGGTCCTTTCGGGGTGCTTGGGATCGAGCGACACCGGCGCGGTGTGGACGACGGCATCGCGCCCCATCAGCGGCAGACGCGGCTCGCCGACCCAAGCCGGGGTGAAAAACAACGCCAGCAGGCAGGCAGCAAACACACGCATCCAACCTGCCGTGGGCGATGGCGCGGCACGGCGCAATGCCTCCAGAACGTGTGATCGTGATGAACGGGGGATAACGGGCGCGTTCAGTCTTCACTCAACGCGAGTCGGTCATAACGCCATCAACAGACGTCGCGGCGGCGATTTTTCGGGAACGTTTCGCTTCCGAATAGGCGCCAGCAACGTTTGGACGAGTTTATGGGAGACGCCACGATGATCAAGAAAGTCTCGCTCGCCGTTGCCGCGCTTGTGATGACGGCCGGCGGTATTGCGGCGGCTCCGGCGTCAGCGCAATATCATGGCGGCGATCGCTACGATCATGCGGATCGACGCGGTTACGATCGTGGTCGCGGATACGACCATGATTATGATCGGCGTGGCTATGATCGGCGCGGCTATGACCGGCGCGGGTACGACCAGCGTGGATATAACGACCGCGGCTACGATCGTCGTCGTTATCGTTCCAATCGGTGCAGCAGCGCGACCGGGACCATCCTCGGCGCGATCGCAGGTGGTTTGCTCGGCAATTCGGTGGCGGGACGCGGCGATCGTGGCGTCGGCACCGTGCTGGGCGCCGGTGCCGGCGCGCTGACCGGGCGCGCAATCGATCGCTCCGGGAACCCGCGTTCCTGCCGCTGAAACGTGGACTGCTGCCTTGCGTGACCACGTGCTGCTATCGTCGTTGCGGATGCGGAACGGATTCGCCCGTCGAACGATTAGGATCTTCCCCCCGTGTGGCGTATCGGGGCGAAGCGGGGGGTCGGTGTCGGGAGACACCGACCCCCTTGTCGTTGCTGGACGCTGCGGCAGCGGACCACGTGGCATAGGCTAACGGGCGAGAGCGTCGGCTGACGTACCTCGATATACGTCTTGGGAGAGGACGCCGGTTTGGCGGTCGGGCGGACTAAATCCGTCGCGCTTCATTCTAAAGCGGGCCGTCGGCAAAGCCGTCGGCCAGGTTCGGCTGCGCCGGCCTGCCGGCCGTGAGGGGCGATCGCGCTGTGCGCGACCGGCGCGGCGGTTGGCCGCCGCGCCGCCGCCCGTCAGTACATGTGCTGCCCGCCGTTGATGCTCAGCGTCGAGCCGGTCACGAAGCCGGCCTCTTCCGAACACAGGAACACCACGCCGCGCGCGATCTCGTTCGCCTGCCCCAAGCGGCCGACCGGGATCTTGGCGACGATCTTCTCCAGAACGTCGGCCGGCACCGCTGCCACCATGTCGGTGTCGATATAGCCCGGCGCGATCGCGTTGACGGTCACGCCGGCACGCGCGCCCTCCTGCGAGAGCGCCTTGGTGAAGCCGTGGATGCCGGATTTTGCGGCGGCGTAGTTGACCTGACCGTATTGGCCGGCCTGCCCGTTGATCGAGCCGATGTTGACGATCCGCCCCCATTTGCGCTCGCGCATGCCGGGGAAGGTCGCCTTGGCCATGTTGAAACACCCGCCGAGGTTGGTGTCCATCACCTCTTTCCACATGTCGTAGGTCATCTTGAGGATGGTGCCGTCGCGGGTGATGCCGGCGTTGTTGACGACGATGTCGATCGGCCCAAGCTCCTCGGCGACACGCGCGCAGCCGTCGAGACAGGCCTGATGATCCGCCACGTCCCACTTGTACGCCTTGATGCCGGTGCGCTCGGTAAACGCGCGCGCGCGCTCGTCATTGCCGGCATAGGTGGCGGCGGCAGTGACGCCGGCGTCCTTCAGCGCCAGGCTGATCGCCTCGCCGATACCGCGCGTTCCACCCGTGACGATTGCTACTCGTGCCAATGCATCTCTCCTGTGTTTCTGCGCCGACGCTAAGCCGGGCGCCGCCAGCCTTCAAGTTCTTGTCCGACTATTTCGCGTAACATTTCAATGCCCGGTTCCGAATCGTTTAGGCACGGCAGATAGGCGAAGTGCGTGCCGCCCGCCGCGAGAAACGTCTCGCGCCCGCGAATCGACAGTTCCTCCAGCGTTTCGAGGCAATCCGCCGAGAACCCCGGCGCGACGATCGCCACGCGCTTCACGCCCTGCCCCGGCAGCGCGGCGAGCGTGAGATCGGTTGCCGGCTCCAGCCATTTGGCCGGGCCGAAGCGCGACTGGAAGGTGATCGTCAGCGGCCGGCCGAGCGCCTCGGCAAGCAGGCGCGCGGTCTTCTGGCAGTGGCAGTGATAGGGATCGCCGAGTTGCAGCGTGCGCTTCGGCATACCGTGAAAGCTGGCGAGGATGACGTCCGGCGTAAAATCGAGACCGGCAAGCGACGCTTCGACCGATGTCTTCAGCGCCGCGATATAGCGTGCATCGTCGTGGTAGGGTGGCAACGTGCGGATCGCCGGTTGCCAGCGCATCCCGGCGAGCGCGAGAAACACCTTGTCGTTGGCGGTCGCGGTCGTCGCGCCGCTATATTGCGGGTAGAGCGGTGCGAGCAGGATTCGCTCGCACCCCGCCGCCTTCATCGCCGCCAGCCGCTCGCCGATCGACGGGTTGCCGTAGCGCATCGCCCAGTCGACCGTCACGCCCGGACCGAACGCACCGTCCAGCGCGCGGGATTGCGCGGCGGTGATCGCGGCGAGCGGCGAGCCATCCTCGCGCCACACCTGCCCGTACGCGTGCGCGGATTTCTTCGGCCGCGTGTTGAGGATGATCCCGCGCAGGATCGGCTGCCACAGCAACGGCGGCAGTTCGACCACGCGGCGATCCGACAGGAACTCGCGCAGATAGCGTTTCACCGCGCGCGCATCGGCGGCGTCGGGCGTGCCGAGGTTGATGAGCAGCACACCGATGCGGGGCGGTGCGATGGGCGGATGGTTGGCGGGTGGGGTCATGCGGGGGCGACAAGCGGCAGCGCGCGGCGGCGGGCGCCGGTCGCGGCTTGCAGCGCGTTGGCGATGGCGGGGGCGACGGCGGGAACGGCGAGTTCGCTCACCCCGCCCGGTTCGGCCTCGCTGGAGATCAGTTCGACGGTGATGTCTGGCGTATCGGCAAGGCGCGGCAGGTTGAGATCGCCGAAACCGCGCGCGGTGGCGAGGTTCTCGCTGAATCCGGTCGAGGCGCCGTTCGCCGCCGCCATGCCGAAGATCAGCCCGCCCTCGATCTGCTGGCGGACGAGATCGGGGTTGATCTGCCGCCCGCAATCGACCGCCGCGACGATCCGGTCGACCGCGACCGAGCCGTCGTCATCGAGATGCGCCTCGGCCAGCACCGCGATGTGGCTACCGCGAAAGCTGTGGCAGGCGATACCCTGCCCGCTGCCCGCCACGCCGCCCTCCCATCCGCCAAGCGAGGCGGCGGTGGACAGGCAGCGCGCCAGCCGCACGTCGCCGCCAAGCATGCCGATGCGGAACGACAGCGGTTCCGTACCCGCGACATGGGCGAGTTCGTCGATGAAGCATTCGGTGAAGAACGCGGTGTAGCTGTGCGCGCCCGATCGCCAGTGGCCGGTCGGCACGCCGATGTCGGCGGGGTGGTGATCGATCGCATAGGCCGGAATGCGGTAGAACGGCCGCGCGCCCGCTACGGCGTAATTGTCCGCCGCCGCCGGTAACGCCAGCACGGCGCGCGCCGCCGCGTCGTTGGCGAGCAGCCGACCCGCCAGTTCGCGACCGGTCGACGGCGCGGCGATCTTCGCCTGCCAGCCGACGATCTGGCCATTGCCGCCGAGCCGCGCTGTCATCCGCGCGAGCGCGGGCGGACGGTAGCGATCGTGCAGCAGATCCTCGCTGCGCGACCAGGTGAGCTGCACCGGGCGCTTGAGATCGAGCGCCAGCACCGCCGCCTGCGCGGCGGCGAGATGTTCGAGATTGGCGCCGAACGATCCGCCGATCAGCATCGGATAGACGATCACCGCGGTTTCGGAGATGCCGAGCGCGGCGGCAGCGGCAGCGCGGGCGAGCCCGGGCGCTTGCGTCGGCACCCACAGTTCGAGCTTGCCGTCGGTGAACCGCGCGGTCGCCGTCATCGTCTCGATCGCGGCGTGGACGGCGAGCCCGGCGCGGTAGGTGGCGGTGACGAGCTTCGCACCCTTGAAGACCGGCGCGAGATCCCCCGCCGACCAGATCCGCGTGCCGTCGCCTTTGAGCGCGGTGGCGAGCGCGGCGTCGATACTGTCGCTGTTGACGATCGGCCCGGTGGTCGCGAACTTCGGTGCGAGCGCATCGAGCGCGCGGTTCGCCGCCCACCAGTTGCTCGCCACCGCCGCCACCCAATCGTCGTTGGTGACGACCGAGAGCATCCCGCGCACCTTCGCGGCGGCATAGCGATCGACCGAGAGCAGTTTCGAATCGCCGACCGGCGCCTGCCGGATCGCGGCGAACACCATGTCGGGCAGCCGGATATCGCCGGCGAAATTGGCGGAGCCGTCGACCTTGGCTGGTGCGTCGAGCCGGGGCAGCGACTGGCCGGACAGGCGCGTGCCGCCCTCTGTACGCAGCGGCAGCGGATCGGGCAGCGTACCACCCGCCGCGCTCGCCGCCAGTTCGCCGAAGCGTAGCCGGTCTTTGCCATGCGTCACGAAGCCGCCATCGGTCGCACACGCCTGCCAGCCGACGTTCCAGCGTTTGGCCGCCGCCTTGCACAGCAGCACCCGCGCCGCCGCACCCGCCTGCCGAAGCGGCGCCTCGAATGCACGCACCGAAGTCGACCCGGCGGTGAGCAACAGCGCGCCGCGCCGGGCATGGCCTTCACGCAAAGGGACCGGCAGCGCGTCGAACAGCCCCTCGAACAACGTGTCGGCGGCAAGCGGGTTGGCGTAGAGCGGGTTCAGCGGCGCCGGCTGCACCGCGACCGTGCGCCAGTCCGCCCCAAGCTCATCGGCCAGGATCTGCGGGAGCGCGGTGTAGACGCCCTGTCCATGCTCCGCCTGCGGCACCGCGACGGTAACGACCCCGTCCTCGCCGATCTTCAGGTATGCGCCCAGCAGGGTTTCGCCGTGCGCGAGCGGCAGGTTGGGCGCGTAGCTGCGCGGCCACACCGCCCACGCGACGATCAGCCCGACGCCCACGCCGCCGCCGATCAGCAGGCCGCGCCGGCTGACTGTGTTTCCCTCTCCGTGCGCTGCCATAGCCTTGCTCTACCGTGCGCTTTGCCGCGCCACCATCCCTAACGCGCGCCGATACGGTTCGGTTATCGCGCCATTCCGCCGGCGTCGTGCCCGGCCTCAGCCGGGGACAGGTGCGGCCAATCGTCTTCCGCTTGGTGTTGGCGCGCGCGCCGACTATGGAGGCGAAACGAACGACCGAGGACCTGCCGCTTGACTCTCATCGCCGCCACCGCGCTCGCTGCGTCCACGCAGACGCATTTGCGCTTCGAGCAACTGCACCTCAATCCGGTCGCGCTGAGCCTCGGCTTCTTCGACATCAAATGGTATTCGATCGCCTATATCACCGGCATCCTGATCGGCTGGTGGTACCTGCTCAAGCTGATCGCCCAACCCGGTTCGCCGATGGCGCGGCGCCATGCCGACGATCTGGTGTTCTACGCGACACTCGGCATCATTCTGGGCGGGCGGCTCGGTTATGCGCTGTTCTACGCGCCCGAAATGTTCCTCCATCCGCTCAACATCCTGCGGCTGTGGGATGGCGGCATGTCGTTCCACGGCGGCATGATCGGCACCTCGCTCGGCATCATCCTGTTCGCGCGCAACCACAAACTGAACTGGCTGCGGGTGCACGATTACCTCGCGTGCTGCGTACCGTTCGGGCTGTTCTTCGGCCGGATCGCCAATTTCGTGAACGGCGAATTGTGGGGCAAGCCGAGCAACGTGCCGTGGGCGATCATCTTCACGCGCGGCGGCGGTGATATCCCGCGTCACCCGAGCCAATTGTACGAGGCGAGCCTGGAGGGGATCGCTTTGTTCGCGGTGCTGTGGTTCTTCTTCTGGCGGACCAAGGCGCGTTACGAGCCGGGCAAGCTCGTCGGCATCTTCCTGATCGGCTACGGTCTGGCGCGCTTCACCGTCGAGTTCTTCCGCGAGCCGGATTCGCAGTTCGCCGGCACGTTCTTCGCCACCACCATCCACATGGGCCAGGTGCTGACGCTGCCGATGATCCTTGGCGGCATCTACCTCGTCGCCACTGCCAGGGGGCGCCGCACGCGCGTTGAGTCGATTGCCGGTACGGAGAGCGTCGCCTGAACACCCCCAAGGACGCCTCGCTCGCCGACCGGCTGTCGCGCGCGATCACGCTCGCCGGGCCGATCCCGATCGCGCAATACATGACCGCCGCCAACGCGCATTATTATGCGACGCGCGATCCGCTCGGCGCGGGCGGCGACTTCACCACCGCGCCCGAGATCAGCCAGATGTTCGGTGAACTGATCGGGCTGTGGGCGGCGGACCTGTGGGACCGCGCCGGGCGGCCTGACGCGGCGTGGGTGGAGTGCGGCCCCGGTCGCGGCACGCTCACCGCCGATGCCTTGCGCGCCGCCGCCAAGGCCGGCTTCACGCCGCCGGTGCATTTCGTCGAAACCAGCCCGGTGCTGCGCGCCGAGCAGGCGAAACGGGTGCCGAACGCGACGTGGCATGATGACGTGACGACGCTGCCCGAGGGTCAGCCGCTGATCGTCATCGCCAACGAATTCTTCGACGCGCTGCCGATCCGCCAACTGGTGCGGGCAGGCGGCGGCTGGGCGGAGCGCTATGTCGCCTGCCAGGACACCTTATTCCTGCCGATCATGGGCAAAGCCGTACCGGGCGAGATCATCCCCGAACGCTTGCGCGATGCCGCGCCGGGATCGATCATCGAGACGTCACCGGCCAGCGTCGCGATTTTCCGCGCGCTTTCCCGGCGGATCGCCAGCCAGGGCGGCGCGATCCTCACCATCGATTACGGATACGAAGGCCCGGCGATCGGCGACACGTTGCAGGCAATACGCTGTCACGCCTTCGCCAACCCGTTCGAACATCCCGGAGACACCGACCTGACCGCACACGTCGATTTTGCCACGTTGGCCGCCGGCGCGGCGAAGGAAGGGGCTGTCCCCTCACCCGTGATCGGCCAGGGTGCGTTGCTGCGCGCGCTCGGCATCGACGCGCGCGCCGCCGCGCTTGCCCGCGCCGCGCCCGACCGCGCCGACAGCATCGCCGCCGATCGCGCGCGACTGGTCGAGACGATGGGCGATCTGTTCAAGGCGCTTGCCGTCACCGCGCCAAGCTGGCCGCAACCGGCGGGGTTTGCGGCATGATCACCTACCGCGACGCGCGCGCCGCCGATGCCGCACCCCTGTCGGCGATGGCGCGGCAATCGTTCGTGGAGACGTTCGGCACGCTGTACAGCCCGTCCGACCTCTCCGCATTCCTAGACGATGCGTTCGGCGTGAATGGCCTCGCCGCCCAGCTTTCCGATCCGGATTTCACCGTCCGCCTCGCCGAGGAGGACGGTCAGATCATCGCCTTCGCCAAGATGGGGCCGGTCACCTTCCCGGGCGAATGGCGGCCCGACGCGATCGAGCTGTATCAGTTCTACGTGCTCGGCCCGTGGCAGGGGCAAGGCGTGGCGCAGACCATGATGGAATGGGCGATCTTCCACGCACGCGACCACGGCGCGCGCGAGATCATCCTCAGCGTCTATGTCGACAACCGCCGCGCGCGGCGCTTCTACGAACGCTATGGTTTCGAGGAGATTGGCGCCTATGCCTTCCAGGTCGGCGAGACGATCGACGACGATCGCCTGATGCGGCTGGTGATATGAGCATCTCGGTCGAGGTGCTCCGCGCGCAGGCGCTGGACGGCGTCGCGCACGGCTTTCTGGGGCGGCGCGGCGGCGTGTCGCAGGGCATCCACGCGGGGCTGAACGTCGGGCTGGGTTCGGACGACGACCCCGAACTGATCGAGGAGAACCGCCGTCGCGCCGCCGAGGCGGTGCTGCCCGGGGGTATGCTCGTCACGCTTTATCAGGTCCATTCCGCCGATGCCGTGACGGTGCTGAGCGGCTTCGAGGAACGGCTGCGGCCGCGTGCCGATGCGATCGTCACCGATCGGCCGGGCCTCGCGCTCGGCATCCTCACCGCCGATTGCGCGCCGGTGCTGCTCGCCGACCCGCAGGCCGGCGTGGTCGGTGCGGCGCACGCCGGCTGGAAGGGCGCGCTCGGCGGTGTCACCACCTCCACGATCCTGGCGATGGAGACGCTCGGCGCGCGCCGCGAGCGCATCGTCGCCGCGATCGGGCCGTGCATCGCGCGGGCGAGCTATGAGGTGGACGCCGCGTTCGCGTTGCGCTTCGGCGAGGCTGATCCCGGTAACGAACGTTTCTTCTCGGGCGGACGCGAGGGCCATCACCAGTTCGACCTCGAAGCCTATGTCGCGCACCGGCTGACGAGCGAGGGCGTCGGCACGGTCGAGAAACTCGGCCTCGATACCTATGCGGACGAGGACCGCTTCTTCAGCTATCGCCGCGCGACGCATGCGCGGGAACCCGGATACGGACGGCAGGTTTCGATCATCGGGCTGACGTAAGGCGGCGGCCCGTCGTATTTGCAGGGCCGGGCCGCTCCGGTGGCGCAGCCTGACCTTGCATCCCCTGCGGTTTGCCCGCAGATCGTTACAAATGTGACGAACCCGCAGCAGCCGGGCCGCCGAGGAGACGATGATGAACGACGAAACCGAAGCCGACCTGACCGGCGGCGCACCGCAACGCCGCGCCAAGCCCGCGCTCGAACAGATCGGCGGGCGCAAGCTGTCGGCCGCGACGCGGATGATGGGGCATGGCTATGATCCGATGCTGTCGGAAGGCTCGCTGAAACCGCCGATCTTCCTCACTTCGACGTTCGTGTTCCCCAACGCGGCGGCGGGCAAGCGCCATTTCGAGGGCGTTACCGGCAAGCGCCCGGGTGGTGCCGACGGCCTCGTCTATTCGCGCTTCAACGGTCCGAATCAGGAAATCCTCGAAGACCGGCTCGGCGTGTGGGAGGAAGCGGAGGACGCGCTCGCCTTTTCGTCCGGCATGTCGGCGATCGCGACACTGTTCCTGGCGATGGTCGCGCCGGGCGATACGATCGTCCATTCCGGCCCGCTGTATGCGGCGACCGAGACGCTGATCGGTCGCATCCTCGGCAAGTTCGGGGTGAAGTGGCTCGATTTCCCGGCGGGGGCGACCCGCGCGGAGATCGACGCGGTGCTGGAACAGGCCAAGGGCCAGGGCCGCGTCGCGCTGATCTATCTGGAAAGCCCGGCCAACCCGACCAACGCGCTCGTCGATATCGAGGCAGTGGCGGCGAGCCGCGACGCGATTTTCGCCGAGATGGACGAGAAGCCGCCGATCGCGATCGACAACACTTTCCTCGGCCCGCTGTGGCAGCAGCCGCTGCGGCATGGTGCCGATCTGGTGGTCTACAGCCTGACCAAATATGCCGGCGGGCATAGCGATCTCGTCGCCGGTGGCGTGCTGGGGACGAAGGCGCACATCAATACGATCCGGTCGATGCGCAACACGATCGGCACGATCTGCGATCCGCACACCGCGTGGATGCTGTTGCGCAGTCTCGAAACGCTCGAACTCCGCATGAGCCGCGCGGGCGAGAATGCCGCCAAGGTGTGCGCGTTCCTCGACGGGCACCCCAAGGTGGAACGGGTCGGCTATCTAGGCTTCCTCGAACAGCAGGGCGACGCGCGGCAGGCGGATATTTACCGGCGGCATTGCGTGGGCGCGGGCAGCACCTTCTCGCTGTTCCTGAAAGGCGGCGAGGCGGAGAGTTTCCGCTTCCTCGATGCGTTGCAGATCGCCAAGCTCGCGGTCAGCCTCGGCGGTACCGAGACGCTGGCGAGCCATCCCGCCGGCATGACGCACCTGTCGGTGCCGGATGCGCGCAAGGCCGCGCTGGGCATCACCGACAATCTGGTGCGCATTTCGATCGGCGTGGAGGACGCGGACGACCTGATCGCCGATTTCGAACAGGCGCTGGCGGCGATCTGATCTCCCGACGGTGATTGCCGGGTGGGCGCATCGCTGCTTAACTGCGGCGATGCGCTATCCCCTCCTGCTCGCCGCCCTGTTGCCCGCCACCCTCGCGGCGCAGACGCCCGCGCCGATCGATACGGTCGATCCGATGATCGGCACCGGCGGCGAGGGGCATACCTTTCCCGGCGCGACTGCACCGTTCGGCATGGTGCAACTGTCGCCGGATACCGACACGAGTTGCGTGATCCGCGAGTGCTACAGCCACGCTGCCGGCTATCGCTACGAAGACCCGACCATCCAGGGGTTCAGCCATACCCACTTCTCGGGAGCCGGGCATAGCGACCTTGGCGACGTGCTGGTGATGCCGGCGGCGGGGGATGCGGTGTCGCTCGATCCGGGCGACCCCAAGCGAGCGGGCAGCGGCTATCGCTCGCGCTTCGACCATAAGACCGAAGTGGCGCATCCCGGCTATTACGCGGTGACACTCGCCGACAGCGGCGTGCGCGCCGAGTTGACCGCCAGCACGCGGATCGGCGTGCATCGCTATACCTTCCCCACCGGTAAAGCGGCGCATCTGGTGATCGACCTGCGTTCGTCGCTATATAATTATCCCGGCAAGGTGCTGTGGTCGGGGTTGCACCTGCGCCCGGACGGTACGCTGACGGGATTCCGCGAGACACGCGGCTGGGCGCCGGGACGCAAGCTGTACTTCGCGATGCGCTTCTCCGCGCCGCTCACCGATCACGCCTTCGTCGATCGCGAGGAGAAGGTGGTCTACAAGGGCTTTCAGGGGCCGGGGCGTGGCAGCGATGCGCTCGCCGAGAAGCTCGGGCGCGCGCTGGAGGCGCGGCTCGACTTCGGCGTGCTGACGGCGCCGCTGGAGGTGCGTGTCGCGCTGTCGGGCGTGGATGAGGACGCCGCCGTCGCCAATCTCGCCAGCGAGGACGGCGGTTTCGACGCGGTGCGCGCGCGGACCGCCGCCGCCTGGAGCAAGGCGCTGGGCGCGGTGCAGATCGATGCGCCGGCGGCGACGCGCACCAACGTCTACACCGCGCTCTACCACGCCTTGCTTGCGCCGAGCGTGTGGAGCGATGCCGATGGCCGCTACCGTGGGCCGGACGATCAGGTGCATCAGGGCAGGGGCTTCACCTTCCGCTCGACCTTTTCGCTGTGGGATACGTTCCGCGCCGAGCATCCGTTGCTGACGCTGGTGCAGCCCGAGCAGACCACTGCCGACGTGGTGCAGTCGCTGGTGGCGAGTCAGCAGGTCAGCCCGGACGGCATCCTGCCGGTGTGGCAGTTCGCGGGGCGTGAGACGTGGTGCATGATCGGCTACCACGCGGTGCCGGTCATCGCCGATGCCTATATGAAAGGCCTGCGCGGGTTCGATGCCGAGGCCGCGCTGGCGGCGATGGTGGCGAGTGCCGATCACCGCTCCTATGGGGGCCTCGGCGAGTATATCGACCGTGGTTACGTGCCGATCGACAAGGAGCCCGAGGCCGCCTCGAAGACGGTGGAATATGCCTTCGACGACTGGAGCATCGCACGCATGGCGCGGGCGATGGGCAAGACCGCGATCGCCGATCGGTTCGACAAGCGCGCCGGCAACTGGCGCAACAGCTTCGACGCGAAAACCGGCTGGCTGCGCGCGCGATTGTCGACCGGTGCGTTCCGTACCCCGTTCGATCCGACCGCGATCAACTACGGCTCGGATTATACCGAGGGCAACGCGTGGCAATACAGCTGGTTCGTGCCGCAGGACGAGGCTGCGCTGATCCAAACGCTCGGTGGCGACCGGCAAACGGTGGCCAAACTCGATGCGATGTTCGATTTCGACACTAGCAAGGTCGATTACAGCCATGCCGAGGACATCGCCGGGCTGATCGGCCAATATATCCACGGCAACGAGCCGAGCCATCACGTCGCCTATTTGTACGATTATGCCGGCGCACCGTGGCGCACGCAGGAGCGGCTGAAGCAGATCGTCGACACGCAGTACAAGCCGACGCCGGACGGGCTCGCCGGCAACGACGATCTCGGGCAGATGTCGGCGTGGCTGGTGTTCACCGCGCTCGGTTTCTATCCGGTCACGCCGGGGTCGAACCAATATGCGATCGGGCGACCGTTCGTCTCGCGCGCGGTGATGAACCTGCCGAACGGCAAGCGCTTCACCGTGGTGGCGGACGGACTGTCCGACGCGAACCGCTATGTCGGCGCGGTGACGCTCAACGGCCGGCCGCTCACGCGCAGTTTCGTGACCGATGCCGAGATTCGCGGCGGCGGCGAATTGCGCTTCACCATGGCGGCGACACCGAACAAGACGTGGGCGAGCGGCGCGGCGGCGCGGCCTTACTCGATGTCGACACGCTGATCCGCCTCACCGCGCTTCGGGCGCGCCGAGCATCCCCAGGAAGTTACGACAGGGCAGCGTCGGCTCGCGGTGGCGGACCAGCCACAGCATGATCGTGGCGATATCGTCCTCTACCCGGCGGTAGGTCAGCATCGCCGATTGCAGCGTGCACAGCGATTCGACCACCACCATCACGCCGATCCCCGCCGCCGCCAGCCCGAACAATGTCGTCACGTCGGTGACGACCTGGGCGACCCGCGGTTCGATGCCGCTGTCGCGCAGCAGCGCCAGCAGATGGCCGGTGAACGGGCTGCGATCCTGCGAGTACAGCACCAGCGGCTCGTCGGCGAGATCGGCGAGACGCACACTTTCTTGCGCAGCGAGGCGGTGGCCGGGCGGACAGGCGACGAACAGCCGCTCGCTGAGATATGGCTGAGCGATCAACGTATCGGGCAGATCGGGCATCGCGCGACTGCGATGAAACGCGATGTCGAGCAGATGATCCTCGATCTGCCGGAGATGGTCCGTCCCGGCGATCTCGCGCAGCATCAGCGATACCGCCGGATAGCGCGTCCGGAAATCGGCGATGGCGTGGGCGATCTCCGGCACGAACGGCGCCGACGCGCTGAACCCGACCGCCAGCCCGCCGAGTTCCCCGCGTGCGGCACGGCGTGCCACCGATATCGCGTTGTCCGCCTCGCGCAGCGTCGCGCGCGCGGCGTCGAGGAACAGTCGCCCGGCGGGTGTGAGCGCGACGCGGCGGCTGGTACGTTCGAGCAGGCGGACCTGCAACTCCTCTTCCAGCACGCGGATCTGCTGGCTGAGCGGCGGCTGCGATATGCCAAGATGCGCAGCGGCGCGCGCGAAGTGCAGATCCTCGGCGACCTGCACGAAATAGCGGAGATGACGTAACTCCATGATTGATATCGCTAGCATATCAATCATGCCGGAAACAATATTGGACACTGGCGGAACGCAGGCGCAGTTCGCTGCATTGCAACATTTACGAATCGGCGATTGTTGACCATGACACGCTTGGCGGTCACCCCGCCGCACCACAGCAGCATCGGAACTGAACGATGATCGGTATCGTCCGGATGGCGCTGACGCGCCCGCTGACCTTCATCGTGATGGCGATCCTGATCGCGATCATCGGCGTGCTGACCGCGATCCGCACGCCGGTCGACATCTTCCCGGACATCCGCGTGCCGGTGATCGCGACCGCGTGGCAGTATAGCGGCCTGCCGCCCGACCAGATGAGCGGGCGCATCATCACGCCGTTCGAGCGCGTGCTGACCACCACCGTCAACGATATCGACCATATCGAGAGCCAGTCGCTGCCCGGCATCGGCGTGGTGAAGATCTATTTCCAGCCCGGCGCCGACATCCGCACCGCGACCGCGCAGGTCACCTCGGTCAGCCAGACCGTGCTGAAACAGTTGCCGCCGGGCGTGACGCCGCCGCTGATCCTCAACTACAACGCATCGACCGTGCCGATCCTCCAGCTCGCGTTGTCGGGCAAGGGCCTGAGCGAAGGGCGGATGTTCGATCTCGCGCAGAACCAGATCCGCCCCGGTCTGGTGACGGTACCGGGTGCGGCCGTCCCCTACCCGTCCGGTGGACGGACGCGGCAGATCCAGATCGATCTCGATCCGCAGGCGCTGCAATCCAAGGGGCTGTCGGGCCAGGACGTCGGCAATGCGATCGCCGCGCAGAACCAGATCAACCCGGCCGGTTTCGCCAAGATCGGCAGCTTCCAGTACAGCGTGCAGCTCAACAACGCGCCGAGTACGGTGGAGGAACTGAACGCATTGCCGATCAAGGTGGTGGACGGCGCGACGATCTACATGCGCGACGTGGCGCACGTCCGCGACGGCTCCGCGCCGCAGACCAACGTGGTGCACGTCGACGGTTCGCGCTCGGTGCTCATCACCATCCTCAAGAACGGTGCGACCTCGACGCTGGCGATCGTGCAGGGCATCAAGGACGCGCTGCCCAAGATCCAGGCGACGCTGCCGCCCGAACTGAAGGTCGTGCCGCTCGCCGATCAGTCGCTGTTCGTGAAGGCGGCGGTGGAGGGCGTCATCAAGGAAGGCGCGATCGCCGCCGCGCTCACCTCGGTGATGATCCTGCTGTTCCTGGGGAGCTGGCGATCGACCGTCATCATCGCGATCTCGATTCCCTTGTCGATCCTCGCCGCGATCATTGCGCTGTCGGTGACGGGCAACACGCTTAACACGATGACGCTGGGTGGCCTGAGCCTCGCGGTCGGCATCCTCGTCGACGATGCGACGGTGACGATCGAGAACATCAACTGGCACCTCGAACAGGGCAAGCCGGTGATCCAGTCGATCCTCGACGGCGCGGCGCAGATCGTCGGGCCGGCGTTCGTGTCGCTGCTGTGCATCTGCATCGTGTTCGTGCCGATGTTCTTCTTGCCCGGAGTATCGGGCTTCCTGTTCGTGCCGCTCGCGCTGGCGGTGGTGTTCGCGATGATCGCGTCGTTCATCCTGTCGCGTACGCTGGTGCCGACGATGGCGATGTATCTGTTGAAGCCGCATGTCGGCCACGACCATGCCGGCGACGCAGCTGACCATGATCTGCACGAAGCGGGCACGCCTGCCTCGCGCAACCCGCTGGTGCGGTTCCAGCGCGGGTTCGAGCGGCAGTTCGAGAAGGTGCGCAGCGGTTATCTCGGCCTGCTCGAACGCGCACTCGCCGCACGAAAGGTCTTCGTGATCGGCTTCCTTGGCTGCGTCGCCGTGTCGTTCCTGCTTGCGCCGTTCCTCGGCGAGAATTTCTTCCCGGCGGTCGATGCCGGGCAGATGGCGCTGCATGTGCGTGCGCCGGTCGGTTCGCGGATCGAGGACACCTCGGCGGAGTTCGACCGCATCCAGCGCAAGATCCGCGAGATCATCCCCGCGCACGAACTGGTGTCCGTGGTGGACAACATCGGCCTGCCGGTCAGCTCGATCAACACGACTTACAACAACTCCGGCACGATCGGCCCGCAGGATGGCGACATCCTCATCCAGCTCAGCGAGGATCACAAGCCGACCGCCGGCTACGTCCAGAAGCTGCGCGAGGAACTGCCCAAGGCGTTCACCGGCACGACCTTCTCGTTCCTGCCCGCCGACATCACCAGCCAGATCCTCAACTTCGGCGCGCCTGCGCCGATCGACATCCAGGTGACCGGCAAGAAAGACGCGGAGAACCAGGCGCTCGCCAAGGCGATCCTGCGTGGCATCGCGAAGATCCCGGGCGTGGCAGACGCGCGCATCCAGCAATCGGCGCGCTACCCGCAGTTGAACGTCGATATCGACCGCACGCGCGCCGGCCAGTACGGCCTCAACGAACGCGACGTGACAACCAGCCTCGCCTCGTCGCTGGCCGGCACCTCGCAGACCGCGCCGACCTACTTCCTCGATCCCAAGACGGGCGTGTCCTATCCCGTCGTCGCGCAGACGCCCGAATATCAGATCGGTTCGCTCAGCGACCTCGCCAACGTTCCCGTCACGGCGGCGAACGGCGGCAGTGCGCAGATCATCGGCGGCATCGGCACCATCACGCGCGGCAACGGCGCGGCGGTGGTGACGCACTACAACATCGCACCGGTGACGGACGTGTACGCCACCACCAACGGCCGCGATCTCGGCGCGGTGGCGGGCGACATCAAGCAGGTGATCGCGTCGCTGAAAGACCAGACGCCGAAGGGCGTGACTGTCACGCTGCGCGGGCAATATGCGACGATGCAGACCGCGTTCTCGGGGCTGGGCTTCGGCCTGGTCGCGGCAATCGTGCTGATCTACCTGCTGATCGTGGTGAACTTCCAGAGCTGGCTCGACCCGTTCGTCATCATCACCGCGCTGCCCGGCGCGCTCGCCGGCATCGTGTGGATGCTGTTCATCACCGGCACCACGCTGTCGGTGCCGGCGCTGACAGGCGCGATCATGTGCATGGGCGTGGCGACCGCCAACGCGATCCTCGTCGTCAGCTTCGCGCGCGAGCGGCTCGAGGTGCTGGGCGACGCCACCGCCGCCGCGCTGGAGGCGGGGCAGGTGCGCTTCCGCCCGGTGCTGATGACCGCGCTTGCCATGATCATCGGCATGTTGCCGATGGCGATGGGCTTCGGCGAGGGTGGCGAGCAGAATGCGCCGCTCGGGCGCGCCGTGATCGGCGGCCTCACCGTCGCGACCTTCGCGACGCTGATGTTCGTCCCCGTCATCTTCAGCCTGGTGCATCGCCGCCACGCCAAACCCGTCCCCGGCGCGACGCCGGACCATCTGGAGCTTCAACATGCCTGAGGGCAATGGCCGCAACTTGAAGACCATCGGCGTGGTCGGCGTGGTCGCCGCGGTGGCGATCGTCGGCGTCGGCATCGCCACGCGCTCGCATTCGGAGAGCAACCTTGCGACGTGGACCGCGACGCAAGCCGTGCCGACCGTCACCGTCATCCACCCCGCGGCGAGCAAGGCGGCGAGCGCATTGGTGCTGCCCGCGCAGTTGGCCGCATTACAGGCGGCGCCGATCTATGCCCGCACCAGCGGCTATGTGCGCAAATGGCTGGTCGATATCGGCGACAGCGTGCGCGCCGGCCAGACGCTGGCGGTGCTGGATGCGCCCGAGGTCGACCAGCAACTCGCCGCCGCGCGTGCCGATTACCAGACCGCGCGCGCCAACCAGCAGCTCGCCGCCAGCACCGCCACGCGCTGGCAGACGATGCTCGCCAAGGATGCGGTGTCGAAGCAGGAAACCGACGAGAAGGTCGGCGATCTCGCCGCCAAGACCGCGCTGACCAACGCCGCCCGCGCCAACGTCAACCGGCTGCAATATACCGCCGGCTTCACGCGGCTGGTCGCGCCGTTCTCGGGCGTGGTGACGACAAGGTCGACCAACGTCGGCTCGCTGGTGACGGCGGGGAGTGCTGCCTCCACGCCGCTGTTCACCGTTGCCGATATCAGCCGCATCCGCGCCTATGTGAAGGTGCCGCAGGCGTACTCCGCGCAGGTGCACAACGGCATGGAGGTGAAGCTGACCCTCCCCGAATATCCCGGCCGCACCTTCACCGCGCAGATGACGCGATCCGCCGATGCGGTCGATACCGGCTCGGGCACGGTGCTGGTCGAATTGCAGGCGGCGAACGGCGATCGTGCACTGAAGCCCGGCGCCTATGCGCAGGCGAGCTTCCCCGTCACGGGCCGTGGCAGCGCGGTCGAACTGCCGGCAAGTGCGATGATTATCGGCCAGGGCGGCACGCAGGTCGCGGTCGTGGGCAACGACGGGCGCGCGCAGTTGAAGACGGTGACGATCGGGCAGGACCTCGGCGACCGCGTGCAGATCAGCGCCGGGCTGTCGGCGAACGACCGCGTGATCGACAGCCCGCCCGATTCGCTCCAGACCGGCGACAAGGTGCAGGTCGCGCGGGCCGGGGGTGCCGGCGGTGGCAAGTAAGCGCTGGCTCCTGACGCTGACCGCCGCGCTGCTTGGCGGGTGTTCGCTCGCGCCGGACTATCAGCGCCCGGCGATGACCGTCGCGCCCGCTTTCAAGGAAGCGGCGCCGTGGCAACAGGCGGCTACGACACCACCACCGGCAGGCAAATGGTGGCAGGCGTTCGGCGACGCATCGCTCGACACGCTCGAAGAGCGCATCGAGGCGGGCAGTTTCGATCTCGCCGCCGCCGTCGCGCGGTACGATCAGGCGCGGGCGCTGGTGCGTCAGGCGCGCGCCGACCTGTTCCCGCAGATCGACGCGAGCGCCAGCGTCGATCGCAACCGGCTTTCCGCCAACCGACCGATCGCGCGGGGGCTGGCATCGACGCAGACCGACAAGATCATCGGCGGATCGCTCGCCTACGAACTCGATCTGTTCGGGCGGGTGCGCAACAACATCGCCGCTGGACGCGCCAACGCGGCCGCCTCCGCGTTCGACGTGGCAGGCGTGCGGCTGGGGCTGCAAAGCCAGTTGGCGGCGACCTATTTCGATCTGCGCGGCCTCGACGCACGGATCATCCTGCTCAACCAGACCGTCGCCTCCTATCAGCGCGCGTTCGACCTGACCGATACGCGGCACAGCGGCGGCATCGCCTCCGGCATCGACGTGAGCCGCGCGCAGGCGCAGCTTTCCAGCGCGCAGTCCGAACTATCCTCGGTCGAGATCGACCGGGCGAAGGACGAACATGCCATCGCCGTGCTGATCGGTGAAACGCCGTCGACGTTCGCCATTCCGGTCGCCGACGACCAGACGCGACCGCCGGCGATCGTGGCGGGCCTGCCCTCCACCCTGCTGGAACGGCGGCCCGACATCGCCGCCGCCGAACGCCGCGTCGCTGCCGCCAACGCGCAGATCGGCGTGGCGCGGGCGGCGTTCTTCCCCAACGTGACGCTGGGCGCGCAGGGCGGGTTCGAGTCGGTCGGCGGTAACTGGCTGGGCGCGGCGAGCAGCTTCTGGGCGCTCGGGCCGCTGCAATCCGCGCTGACCTTGTTCGATGGCGGGCGGCGGGCAGGCCAGGTGCGGCAGGCGCGCGCGCAATTCGCCGAGGCGGCCGCCAATTACCGCCAGACCGTGCTGACCGCGTTCCGTGAGGTCGAGGACGATCTCGCCACGCAGCGGCTGCTCGTCGCGGGCGAGGCCAATCAGGCGCGAGCCGCCAGCGCCGCCGAGCGGACCCGCGATCTCGCGCTGATCCGCTACCGCGACGGCGCGTCGGATTATCTCGAAGTCGTGACGGCGCAGACCGCCGCGCTCGATGCCGAACGCGCGCTGTTGCAACTGCGCACGCAGCAGTTGCAAGCGGCGAGCGATACATTCCGCGCGCTGGGTGGTGGCGCGGCGCAATGATCCGCGCTGTAACCGCACCGAAAACAAGGCGAATCTGCGCGCTGTGGTGATGCAGCGATTGCGCGATTGCGGGAAATTTCCCACATAGCAGTCATGACCGACACTCCTGACCCCGAAGGCGTCAGCAAGGCGACCACGCCACGCAAGGCGCGCGCAAGCGTGATGTTAAGCGCGACCATCGAACGCTTCGGCGGCGGCGAACCGTCGCGGCACCGTGTGCGCGACCTTTCGACGGACGGCATACGAATCGATCAGGCAATCGGGCTTCAGGTCGGCGCGACGGTGCTGATTTCGATCGGGGTGCTACAGGCGATCGGTGCCACCGTGGTGTGGATCGACAAAGGATCGGCAGGGCTGCGTTTCGTCGAGCCGATCGACCCGGACGATGCCCGCGCCAAGGCGGCGATCACGCCGCGCCCGCCCGCCGGCGCGGCGCGTGATGTGCGGACTTCCGGGCCGACCGCCGGGTGGATGCCCGATCTGCCCAACCCGTATCGCAAACCCTGATCCGGCGACGCGCGGCTATTCGTGGGTGCGACCGAAATCCGGTGCGGGATCGTCTTGCCCGGAATCGATGATGCTGCGCCGCACCGCGCGGGTGCGCGTGAACAGATCGAACAGTTCGTCGCCCTTTCCCCAGCGGATCGCGCGTTGCAGCGCGCTGAGATCCTCCGAGAACCGCTGGAGCATATCGAGCACCGCCTCGCGGTTCGACAGGAACACGTCGCGCCACATCGTCGGGTCTGACGCGGCGATGCGGGTGAAATCGCGGAAGCCGCCCGCCGAATATTTGATGACCTCTGACTGGGTGACTTCCTCCATGTCCGAGGCGGTGCCGACGATCGTGTAGGCGATCAGGTGCGGCAGGTGGCTGGTGATCGCCAGCACGCGGTCGTGATGGTCGGGCGCCATCGTCTCGACGTCGGAGCCGAGCCGCCGCCAGAATTCACATACCCGCTCGACCGCGAACGGTGCCGCACCCTCGGGCGGAGTGACGATGCACCAGCGATGTTTGAACAACGTGGCGAAGCCCGCCTCCGGGCCGCTGTTCTCGGTGCCGGCCACCGGGTGCGCGGGGATGACGGTCGCGCCCGGCAGCGCCTCGGCGAGCGCACGGACGACTTCGGCCTTGCACGAGCCGACATCGCTGACGATTGCGTCGGCGGGCAGATCCTCCGCGAACGCCGCCGCCGCCTGCCCCATCGCGCCGACCGGCACGCACAGGATGACGAGATCGGCGTCGATCACGCTTGCACCCGGCGTGTCGGTCACATCGTCGAACAGGTCGAGTCGGTCGGCGATGGCGCGCACGTCGGCATCGCTATCATAGCCGGTCAGCCGCACGCTCGGCATCGTCGCGCGCACCGCGCGGGCGATGGAGGAGCCGATCAAGCCGATGCCGATGATGGTGACGCGGGAGAAGGGCAGCATGGCGGGCGGCATGACGGAAGCCGCCGGCGAAGGCAAGGCGGGGCATGCTGGGCAAGCCCGCGCTGGCACTCTCCCACACGCCTGCTATCAGGACGCGGGGCGAAGGGGCGACGATGCGCGGTAGTGGGTTTGTGTGGGAGGCGCTGGCGGCAGCCAGACGGCTCAATCTGAACGAGATCGGCGCAGCGGCACCGGCGCCGGGCACGGCCGGTGATACGCGGCGGGCGGTGCTGAAGGCGCTTGGTGCGGGCAGCCTCGCGGCAGCATGGCCGCGCGCGGCGCACGCGGCGGCGATCGCACCTGGCCCGGTTGCGATCATCGGCGGCGGCATGGCAGGCCTTAGCGCACTTTGGCACCTGACGCAGGCCGGCATCGACGCGCGGCTGTACGAGGCGCGGCCGCGGCTGGGCGGGCGGATGTGGACGTCCAAGGTCGCGGGTCAGCCCGCGATCGAGATGGGCGGGCAATTCGTCAACACCGATCACGCCGACATGCACGCACTGTGTCGCGAGTTCGGCATCGCGTTGATCGACCGCAAGGGCTTCGCGCATCGCACCATGATCGTGCAGGACGGCAAGGAGATCGCCGAGGGAAAGCTTGCCATCGGCTTGCGCGGGATCGCCGGGCAGATCGATGCCGATGCGGTGCGGCTCGACCAGAATTACGCGAAGGTGTCGCTCGAACTCGATCAGCTGAGCTTCACCGGTTATCTCGACCGCTATGCCAGACTGATGCCCGATCCGTGGGTGCGCAGCCTGATGGAAGCCACCGCGCGCACCGAATATGGTTGCGAGCCCGGGCAGGCCTCCGCGATCGAGCTGATCTTCAATCTGCCGGCGATCGAGGGGCGGCGCATCGACGTGCTCAGCCGCAGCGACGAGCGCTTCCTGGTCGCGGGCGGGAGCAGCACGCTGGTCGCCGCGATGGGGCAGCGGCTCGGCGGGCGGATCACGACGGGTAAGACGGTGAAGCGGGTCGATGCGCTCGGGTCGGGCGTGCGGCTGGTGTTCGCTGACGGCAAGACCGCCGACGCCTCCGCGGTGATCGTCGCGACGCCGGCCGGCATCACCCGCAACATCGCCTTCACCGTGCCGTTGCCGCCGCTGTGGCAGCGGTTCATCGCCGAAGTCGGCCTCGGCAAGAACGAGAAGGTGCAGGCGGCAATGGTGACGCGGCCGTGGGAGAAGCCGATCGGGCGGGGCGGCGAGGTGTGGGACGTCACCCGCAAATCCGGCATGGCGCAGGGCTGGGACGCGGGCGTGCGGCCGTCGACCGGACAAAGCGGCGTTTGGACCTGGTTCCTCGGCGGCGATCAGGTGACGGCGGCGGACGGCGGCGACGCGCGCGCGCAGGCCAAGCACTTCGCCGCGCAGGTCGAGAGCGGCCTGCCCGGCATGGGCGCGGCAAGCGGCGCAGCGCGGCGCACCGCCTGGCACCGCGACCCAATGACGATGGGCGGCTATGTCAATTTTCGCCCTGGGCAGCTCACCCGCTTCGGCCGGCTGATCTGGACCGAGACGGATGGCGTCGCCTCGCACCCGGTCGGCTCCGCGCCGGTGCATTTCGCGGGCGAGCATCTGTCCGACGCCTATCCGGGGTACATGAACGGTGGTGCGCAGACCGGACGGCTGGCGGCAGAGGCGATCATCGCCGCACGCGCCCCGGCGCGACGGTTCGGCTAGGGAGCGGCGCGGTGAGCGAGATTACCCTGTCGGATGAAGTCTCACGGTTGCAGATCGGGCGGATCCACGGCTGGCTGACGTCGAGCTACTGGTCGCCGGGAATCGCGCGCGAGCGTGTCGAGAAGGCGATCGCTGGCTCGCACTGCCTTGGCGCATATGCGGGCGACGAACAGGTCGGCTTCGCGCGGATGATTACCGATCACGCGACGTTCGCGTGGCTTGCCGACGTGTGGGTGGACGAGAGCGTTCGCGGCCAGGGGATCGGCCGGCGCATGGTGCAGTGGTTCCTCGATCATCCCGAGTTCGCCGGGCTGCGACGGATCGGCCTCGTCACGATGGACGCGCACGGCGTCTATGCAGGGCTTGGCTTTCACCCGCCGGTGCGGCCGGATCGTTTCATGGAACGGCTCGCACCCGGTGTGGCGGAGATGCTGCGCGCGCAGCCGTAGCGGATCAGCCCTGCCCGGTTTCGACCGCGCGGAAGCGCGCCATTACGTCACTCGCCAGCACCAGCAACCCCTGCCGCTGGAGCGGCGTCAGCCCGGCGCGTGGCGCATTGTCGATCACGCACAGCGCGCCGAGCGGCACGCCCGCGTCGCTCACCAGCGGCGCACCCGCGTAGAAGCGGATGAAAGGCTCGCCAGTGACCAGCGCATTGTTGGCGAACTTCGGATCGGCGATGGCGTCTGGCACTTCCATGATCTCGCCGCCCAGCATCGCGAACTGGCAGAACGACATTTCGCGCGGCGTCGCGATCAGTTCCGTGCCGGTGCGCGACACGAAACACTGGATGTGTTCCTCGACCAGGCTGACCAGCGCGACCTGCGTTTCGCACAGCGCCGCAGCGAAGTCGGTGATGCGCCGCAGCGGCGCACTGCCGGCGAGCGTGGTGAGGTCATAGGCAGCAAGCGCTTCCGCCCGTACCGTTTCGTCGAGCCGCCAGCCGCGCCCGGTCGGCGACATGGATCTATGCGGCATGGCTCAGAAGGGAACGTCGTCGTCGAGATCGTCGGCGAAGCCACCGCCGCGATTCCCCCCGGCCGGCTGGCTGGATCGGCCGCCGCCGCCACCGCCACCGCCATAGCCGCCGCGCGAACCACCGCCGCCGCCGCCGCCGAAGTCCTCGTTCCCGCCGAAATCGTCGCGCACGGCATTGCCGCCGCCACCGCCGCCGACACCACCACCGGGGCCGTCGAGCATGGTCAGCACGGCGTTGAAGCCCTGCAACACGATCTCGGTCGAATATTTATCCTGGCCCTGCGCGTCCTGCCACTTCCGCGTCTGAAGCTGGCCCTCGATATAGACCTTGCTGCCCTTGCGCAGGAAGCGTTCGGCGACGTTGGCGAGACCTTCGCTGAAGATCGCGACCGAATGCCATTCGGTCTTTTCCTTGCGCTCGCCCGAATTGCGGTCCTTCCACGATTCCGACGTGGCGATGCGCAGGTTGACCACCTTGCCGCCGTTCTGGAAGGAGCGGCTCTCCGGGTCGCGCCCGAGATTGCCGACCAGAATCACTTTATTGACGCTACCCGCCATCGATTATCCTAAAGCCCGAAGAATTTTGCGACCCAATAGGTCGCGCCGGCGGCACCGTAGGCGAGCACGAACAAATAGCCAACCATGAACGCCGGCCATTTCCACCCGTTTGTCTCACGACGGGTAACCGCGATCGTCGAGATACACTGCGGCGCGAATACGAACCACATCAGGAAGGCGAGCGCGGTCGGCAGGGTCCAGCGCGCGTGCAGGGTGGTCGCAATCTGCGCCTCGCCGCCATCGTTGCCCGATTCATCAATGGCATAGACCGTGCCGAGCGCCGCCACCGCCACTTCGCGCGCGGCCATCGCCGGAATCAGCGCGAGCACGATATCGCGGTTGAAGCCGATCGGCCGGAACGCCGGCTCGATGCCGTTGGCGATACGCCCGGCCACCGAATAATTGATTGGCGAGACCGCGCTCCCCTCCGGCGGCTTGGGGAAGCTGAGCAGCGCCCACAAAACGATGGTGGTGAAGGCGATGGTGGTACCGGCGCGCTTGAGGAAGATCGCCGCCCTGCTCCACAGCCCGATCGCGAGATGGTTGAGCCGGGGCAGCTGGTATTTGGGCATTTCCATCATGAAGCCCGACGATGCGCCCTGCGTCACCGTCTTGCGCAGCACCACCGCGACCACGAACGCGCCGACCACACCCATGATGTACAAGCCCAGCATCACCAGCCCCTGCAAGCCGACGCCGGGCAGCACGCGCGTGTTGGGGATGAGCGCGCCGATGATCAGCGTGTAGACCGGTAGCCGCGCCGAGCAGGTCATCAACGGCGCGATCAGGATGGTGGTGAGCCGGTCCTTCTCGTCATCGATCGTGCGGGTCGACATGATGCCGGGCACCGCACACGCGAACGACGAGAGCAGCGGAATGAACGCGCGGCCCGACAGGCCGGCATGCGCCATCAGCCGGTCCATCAGGAACGCCGCCCGCACCATGTACCCGCTCGCCTCCAGCACCAGGATGAACAGGAACATGACGAGGATCTGCGGCAGGAACTTGATGACCGCGCCGACGCCGGCGATCACGCCGTTGGTGATGAGCGAGCGCAGGACCGAATCGGGCAGCACCTGCTTGACGAGGCCGGACAGCCCGTCGAACCCGGCCGCAATCGCGTCGGCGGGGGCGGCGCCCGCCCAGAACACCGTCTGGAACATCACGAACAGGATCGCGAGCAGCATCACCACGCCCGACACGGGATGCAGCGCGACCGCATCGAGCGCATTCCCCCAGCGCCGCACCGGCGCCTCCGACACGGTAACGAGTGCGGCGATCTTGCGCGCACGCCGTTGCAGCGTGGCGATGTCGTTGGCGATGCTGCCGTCGCTGGCGCGCAGCCGCGTCGCCGCGCCGCCGATGAGGATGCCGTCGAGCCGGTCGCGCAGATCGTCGAGCCCACGCCGGCGCACCGCCACGGTCGGCACCACCGGCACGCCGAGTTCGCGCGACAGCCGGTCGGGATCGAGCTTCAGCCCGTCACGCTCGGCAAGATCGACCATGTTGAGCGCCACCACCACCGGCAGGCCAAGCGCGATCAGTTGCAGCGTGAAGCGCAGGTGATTGTCGAGGTTGGAAGCATCGACCACCACCACCAGCGCATCGGGCAGGCGCTCGCCGGCTTGCGTGCCGGTGAGGAAATCACGCGTCACGCGCTCGTCGGGGCTGGACGGTTCGAGGCTGTACGCGCCGGGCAGGTCGACCAGTTCGACCGGGCGGCCATCGGGCAGCACCAACCGGCCGGAGTGGCGTTCGACCGTGACGCCGGGATAATTGCCGACCTTCTGACGCGCGCCGGTGAGCGCGTTGAACAGGGCGCTCTTGCCGGCGTTGGGATTGCCGACCAGCGCCACCAGCGGCGCGGCGTTCATGTCAGGCGATCACCCGTCAGGCGGCTTGCGCGGAAACGCGGATCGCACCGGCGACGGTCCGGCGCAGCGCGACGGTCATGCGGCCGATGCGGCAGGCGATCGGCCCCCTGCCGATCATCGAGCGGTGCAGCACTTCGACGCCGACGCCTTCATCGAAACCGAGTTCGCGCAGGCGGCGCGCTTCCGGCACGCTCAGCCGCGTCCAGTCGATCCCGGCGACGGTCGCCGGCTGGCGGTTGGGCAGGGATTCAAGGCTTACAACGGAGTCGATGCGCGAGAACATGTTCATGATGCGACTGATTATCATTAACTAACGGAGAGCGCCAGCGTAATCGTATCGTGCCACCTCGCCTGCGGGGCGACCGGTCGGCTCACACCACCGGATAGCGCAGCCGCCCGATGAAGCGTGACAGGCTCGGCCGGTACGCCGCGCGGGCGAGCAGCCCGGCCTTGGTCTTTTCGAAACGCAGGATGCCGTCAATCCGGCGCGCGAGGAATGCGCGTGTGTCCGCCCAGCCATCACTGTCGTCATCAAGGAACACCGTCACCGTCGCCGCATAGACCCCGGCGAGAATCGTCCGCTTGGTATAATGATTGTAATCGGTCGCGGTATCGCCGGCCGCGCGCCAGATCGTGTCCGCCGCCGCCCAGCCGAGCTTCGCGCCCGCTGCGACGTTCTGCGGCAACGCGAGGACAGCAAGCGCGCGACGCAGCGCCTCGCGGTCCGGCGCGACGATCGCCAGCCGCGCTTCGACCAGCGCGGTGATGCGCTGGCGGATCTTCATGGTGGCGAGATCGGTGGCGGGCACACGCGCCAGCATCGCGGCGTCGATGCTGCGGAACCACGCCGCGATCATGTCGACCTGCCCGCGCGGATAGGCCAACAACGCGACGTCGCGATCCACCCCGGCGCCCTCCGCAGCCGTATCGCGCGCTTCGTTGCCCCAGCCGTCGAAGGCGGCGTTGGCGGCGATGGCGGGCGCGAGCTGGATCGCGATTTCGTCGAGCGTGGCGTCGGGGGCGATAGTCTGCATGGGTGAAGTCTCCGCGTCCTGTGTGGTGCCTGCGCGCCGCCGATGCAACCGGAGCGGCGTCGCCCCACAGCTTTGTTTGCAGTGCAGCAGAATTTCTTGAACCCGCAGGCGGTGCCGCGCGTATCCCCCGTTCCTATATCCCGACCGACAGGTACATAAAGGATTCCGCCGCATGGCTTCACTGTTCGACCCGATCGCACTTGGCGATATCCAGGCACCCAATCGCGTGCTGATGGCACCGCTGACGCGCGGACGCGCGACCAAAGATCATGTGCCGACCGATCTGATGATCGAATATTACCGCCAGCGTGCCAGCGCCGGGCTCATCATCAGCGAGGCGACCGGGATCTCGCAACAAGGGCTCGGCTGGCCCTACGCGCCCGGGCTGTGGAACGACGCGCAGGTGGCGGCGTGGAAGCCGGTGACGGATGCCGTGCATGAGGCCGGCGGGCGTATCGTCGCCCAACTCTGGCATATGGGCCGGCAGGTGCATTCCTCTGTGACCGCCGAGCAGCCGGTGTCGTCCTCCGCCACTGCGACTGCGGGCGAGGCGCACACCTATGAAGGCAAGCAGGCGTTCGAGACCGCGCGCCCGCTGACGCTGGACGAGATCCCCGGCCTGCTCGACGATTACGAGACGGCGACGCGCAACGCCCTCGCCGCCGGGTTCGACGGGGTGCAGATCCACGCTGCCAATGGCTATCTGATCGACCAGTTCCTGCGCGACAACGCCAACTTCCGCGACGACCGCTACGGCGGGTCGATCGAGAACCGCACGCGGCTGCTGCGCGAGGTGACCGAGCGGGTTATCTCGGTGGCGGGCGCCGGACGGACCTCGGTGCGACTGTCGCCCAACGGCGATTCGCAGGGCGTGAACGACAGCAACCCGGAGCCGCTCTTCACCCATGCCGCCAAGCTGCTGTCCGATCTCGGCATCGGTTTCCTCGAACTGCGCGAGCCGGGGCCGGACGGCACGTTCGGCAAGACCGACGTCCCACGTCTGTCGCCGGCGATCCGCAAGGCGTTCGGCGGCGTGCTGGTGGTCAATTCCGACTATGACACGGCGGAGTCGGCTCAGGCGGTGATCGATTCGGGCGTGGCGGATGCGGTGGCATTCGGGCGCACGTTCCTCGCCAACCCCGACCTGCCGGAGCGGCTGAAGACCGGCGCGCCGCTCAACATCTCCGACGCGCCGACCTGGTACAGCCGGGGACCGAAGGGGTATGTCGATTATCCGGCGCTCGAAACGGCCGACGCCTGACGCTTTGCCCCGTTCGCCGCCATCGGCGAACGGGGCGGATGCTTAGCGGGCGAAGCGTTCGCGCAAGGCGAGCATGGCAAGCGCGGCCTTGGCCGCCTCGCCGCCCTTGTCCTTTTCATTACGCCTGGCGCGGGTCAGCGCCTGCGCTTCGTTTTCGGTGGTGAGGATGCCGTTGCCGATGGCGAGCCCGTCCATCGACAATGCCATCAGCCCGCGCGCGCTTTCGCCCGCGACGATCTCGAAATGATATGTCTCGCCGCGGATCACCACGCCGATGCCGACGAACGCGTCATAGCGGTCGCTCTCCGCCGCCAGCGCGATGGCGCCGGGGATCTCCAGGGCGCCCGGTACGGTGATGGTCTCGTGGCTGTGGCCGGCTTCCTCGATCGCGGCACGCGCGCCTTCGAGCAGCAAGTCGTTAAGGTGCGTGTAGAAACGTGCTTCGACGATCAGAACATGCGCCATCAGGCGTTCCCTTCCATAACGCGTTCGACTTCGCGTTCCCCGACGATCGACAGGCCATAGCCTTCCAGCGCGACGAGCGTGTGGTGCGTGTTGGTGAGCAGCACCATGTCGTGCACGCCCAGTTCGGCCAGCACCTGCGCGCCGATGCCGTAATCGCGCAGCTCCTCGACATCGCTTTCGCGCGAACCGTTCTTGAGGATTTCCATCTGCCGCGAAACGAGGTTCTGCATCGCACGATTGATGATGACGACGACACCGCTGCCTTCGTCGGCGATCATCTTCATCGCGCCGGCGAGCAGGCCTTCGCGATCCGACTTTTCCCCAAACGTATCGGCGAACACCGACAGCGTGTGCATCCGCACCAGCGTCGGCTTGGCGGGGTCGATATGGCCCTTGACCAGCGCCATCGTCTCCGAACCGACCGCCTTGTTATAGAAGCTGATCGCGGTCCACTCGCCGCCCCAGCGACTGGTGAAGCGCGTGTCCATACGCCGCTCGAGCAGATGGTCGTGGCGGCGGCGATAGGCGATCAGGTCCCGGATCGTGCCGATCTTGAGGTTGTGGCGCTGCGCAAACGCGACGAGATCGTCGAGTCGCGCCATCGTGCCGTCGTCGTTCATCACCTCGCAGATCACGCCGGAGGGGTTGAGCCCGGCGAGCCGCGAGACGTCGACCGCAGCCTCGGTATGGCCGGCGCGGATCAGCACGCCGCCGCGCTTGGCGACGAGCGGGAAGACGTGGCCGGGGCTGACGATCTCCTCCTTGCCGCGGCTGCCGTCGATCGCGACCGCGACGGTGCGCGCCCGGTCGGCGGCGGAGATGCCGGTGGTGACGCCGTCCTTCGCCTCGATCGAGATGGTGAACGCGGTTTCGTGGCGCGTGCCGTTGTTGCGGCTCATCAGGTCGAGCCCAAGCTGGTCGACGCGTTCCTTGGTGAGCGCGAGGCAGATCAGCCCGCGTCCGTGAGTGGCCATGAAGTTGATCGCGTCGGGTGTCGCCATCTGCGCCGGGATGATGAGGTCGCCCTCGTTCTCGCGATCCTCGTCATCGACGAGGATATACATGCGGCCGTTGCGCGCCTCGTCGATGATCTCCTCCGGCGAGGACAGGAAGCCGTGGCGTAGCCGGTGCAGGTCACCGGAACGGGGTTCAGCGTTTTGCACGATAGGTTTCCATGCGTTGGAGATAACGGGCGAGCACGTCGATCTCGATGTTGACGGTATCGCCCACGGCGGCCGACCCGATCGCGGTGACGGCGGCGGTATGCGGTATGATGTTGACGCCGATCGCGACGCCGTCGGCACGATCCTCGACGCTGTTGACGGTGAGCGACACGCCGTCGAGCGTGACGGAGCCCTTCTCCGCGATGTATGGCGCGATCTCCGGACCGGCGAGGATGGTGATCCGCTTCGAGCCGCCCTCGTCATGCAGGTCGACGATGCTGCCGGTGCCGTCGACGTGTCCGGTGACGATATGGCCGCCGAGTTCGTCGCCCAGCTTCAGCGCGCGTTCGAGGTTGAGGCGGCGGCCCTCGGTCCACTGCACGCCGGCGGTGCGCGACAGCGTTTCCCCCGACACGTCGACCGCGAACCAGCCCGCGCCCTTTTCGACTACGGTCAGGCACACGCCCGAGCAGGAGATCGACGCGCCGAGATCGACGGTAGCGGTATCATAAGCCGTCCCGATGCGAATGCGCGTATCGCCGCGTTGTTCGACGGCCTCGATCGTGCCGACATCGGTGATGATTCCGGTGAACATCAGTCTTTCCTCACGCGCTCGTAGACCTCGAGTCGATCGCTGCCAAGCGTGCGCGCGTCAAGCATCGCCCAGCGGCTATGTGCGGCCGCGAGATCGGCAAGGCCGATGTCGGGCAAGGTGCGCCCGCCGCCGATCACGATTGGCGCGCGATAAAGCAGCAGGCGGTCGACCAGATCCTCCGCCAGGAACGCCGCCGCCGTCGCCGCCCCGCCTTCGATCAGCAGGTGATCGACATCGGTCAGCCCGGCAACGTCGGACGGCGCGGCAAGCGTGGTCCAGCCCGGTTCGGCACTGGCCGACAGCAGCAGACGATCCGGCGCGCGATGCTCCAGCCCGGCAAGCCGCACGTCGAGGCGCGGCTGATCCGCCGCAAACGTGCCGCGCCCGACTAGGATGGCATCGTGACGGGCGCGCTCGAGATGGGCATGTGCGCGCGATTGCGGCCCGGTGATCCAGCGGCTGCGGCCATCCGCCATCGCCACCGCACCATCGAGCGACAGCGCAAGCTTCAACGTGACGTGCGGCCGGCCGTAGCGCTGGCGGGTGAGAAAGCCGGCCATGGCGCGGCGTGCACCGTCTGCGCCAACGCCGGTCAGCACCGTAATACCCGCCGCCTCCAGCCGGGCGATGCCGTCCCCGTCGGTACGCGGATCGGGGTCGCGACACGCGACCACAACACGCGCCACGCCGGACGCGATCAGCAGATCGGCACAGGCGGGGCCACGCGTCGAGACGTGCGCGCAGGGTTCGAGCGTGACGTAGCAAGTTGCGCCACGCGACTTGTCGCCGGCCTGCGCCAGCGCCATCGCCTCGGCATGGGGCCGGCCGCCCAGCTGGGTCCAGCCGCGTCCGACCACCCGGTCATCCGCCACGATGACGCAGCCGACATTGGGATTCGGCGTCGATCGCCCGCGCGCGCGCTCGGACAGCGACAGCGCCGATGCCATCCAGCGCGTGTCGTCGTCCGCCCCCCGCATCGGCCGATCAGTACAGGCCGACGGAGTTCATCTGATCGCCCAGCCGCTTGAAGATCGCGCGCTTCTCGGCTTCCAGTTTGCGCTCGGCCTCTTCGCGCTTGGTCTGCTCGGGGCCGTCGATCTTTTGCTGCGCGATGATCTGCGCATCGGTGCGGTCCGCTTTCCACTGCTGAACATAGATGATCTCGCGGTGATACTCCCGCTTCGGGCCGTGCATTTCGATGGTGAAGCCGAACAACATCAGGAACGTCAGACCGGCGGCCCCGGTAAGAAACACGATCTCGTGCCGCTGGCGGCGGCGCATATAGGCGAGCAGATCACGAAGCGCGCCGCGCGGCGACACCGCGTCGGCAAGATCTTCGGACATCCAGGGCATGCGGAACTTCATGGATCAAAGATAGGGGCGGCGTCCGGCGGACGCCACCCCCTGCAGCCCACGCTCACTCGCCCTCGGCAAGGACGAAGCTGACCGCGACCTCGCGCCACGCCTCGACCGGGATGCTGTCGCGCGTGGCGGGTTTGAACCGCCATTTGTCGAGCGCACGTTTGCGGGTGACCTCGTAGAACGAGTCGCTGGTCGCGCTGACCCGCGCAATGTCCTTCACGCGCCCGTCGACGCCGACCAGCACCCGCACCACCACGCGGCCGTTGCGCCCGGCGCGCTGTTCGTCGGGCGGAAAGATCGGCTGGAAGAGGTTGGCGTAACGCGAGTCGATCGTCGGAGTGGTCAGCACCGGCGGCGCCGGTTTGACCGGTTCGACCGTGGCGGTGCCGACGGTGCCGTTCCCATCGATCGGGCTGGGCGTGAAGGTCGGCAGCGGGAGCGGCGTCGGATCGGCGATCTTGGTGACGATGACGCTCTTGCTGGTGTCGACCGGCTGACGCAGCGCCGGTTCGACCTTCGGCTCGGGGTGAGGCTTGGGGGGTGGCGGCGGCGGCGTTGGCTTGACCGGGTCGAGCGGGATGGCGTGGATGATCAGCACCTTGCCGATCTGCTTCTTGAAGGTCGGATTGGCGAACAACACCAAGCCGCCGAGGATCGCGCCATTGATGGTGAGCGCGAGGATAAAGCTGCCGGGGTTGATCCGTCCGTGCCGTCCGTAACGATCCGCATACATGCCTTGTCTCCTTCTCCTGGAGTCGTGCCGCCCGGTTCGACGGCAATGGAGAGGATGTTACATCGTCACATCTTTGGCAAGCGTAATGTTATATCCTCAAGAAAGTCGCTGCAGGGTGCGCGTCCGGCCGATCAGCGGCAGCAGCGCCTTCATGTCCGGACCGTGATCCAGGCCCGTCAGCGCGCGGCGTAGCGGCAGGAACAGCGCCTTGCCGCTGCGCCCGGTCGTCGCCTTCAACTGCGCGGTGAGCGCTCCCCAGGGCTCGGCCGACCAGTCGAGCGTGGCGGCGATCTGTGCGGCGGCGACGAGGAACTCGTCATCGGCAGGATCGCGGTCGGCGGTGATCGGGCCTTCGATCACGCGCCACCATTCGCCCGCCTCGTCGATGCGGGTCAGGTTGGGGCGCACCGCATCCCATTCGGCCGCACCCATGCCGTCCGGCAGGCGGGACGCGACACGCGCGAAGTCGAGTTGGTGCACGATGCGCGCGTTGAGCGTGGCTAGCTCCGCCTCGTCGAAGCGCGCCGGCGCGCGGCCGAAGCGGCTGAAATCGAACCCCTCGATCAGCGCCGCGACATCCACGATCGGCTCGACGGAATCGCTGGTGCCGATCCGCGAAAGCAGCGCACGCACGGCCTCCGGCTCGATGCCGCTGTCCCGGAAATGCTCGACGCCGAGGCTGCCGAGCCGCTTGGACAGCTTGCCCTCGCTGCCGGTCAACAGCGCCTCGTGCGCGAAGGCGGGCGGGGTCGCGCCCATCGCGTCGAACATCTGCAATTGCAGCGCGGTGTTCGAGACGTGATCCTCACCGCGCACGACGTGGGTGATGCCCATCTCGGCATCGTCGATCGCGGAGGGCAGCATATACAGCCACGAGCCATCGGCGCGGCGGATTACGGGGTCGCTCATCGTGCGGGCATCAAACCGCTGCGGCCCGCGGATCAGATCGTCCCACACGATCGGCGCGTCGTGATCGAGCTTGAAGCGCCAATGCGGCTGCACCCCTTCGTTTTCCAGGCGCGCGCGATCGGCGTCGGTCAATGCCAGCGCGGCGCGGTCGTAGAGCGGCGGCAGCCCACGCCCGGCGGCGATCTTGCGCTTGAGATCA
>Ga0265798_10000640_pt1 | contig 57082 bp, 52 predicted proteins | sample P3T30metagenome_FD_192430 | JGI IMG/M metagenome (GOLD analysis project Ga0265798, IMG submission 192430) | Plant litter microbial communities from East Loma Ridge, Irvine, California - P3 T30 | ecosystem: Environmental > Terrestrial > Plant litter > Unclassified | place: USA: California... | reverse complement strand
TTTCGGCCCTCGGGCTGGCAAACCCTTCGTGGCGCTCAACTGTGCCGCGATTCCCGAGGCATTGTTCGAGGCCGAACTGTTCGGTCACGAGAGCGGTGCATTCACCGGCGCCCAGGGCAAGCGCATCGGCAAATTGGAGTACGCCCACGGCGGGACTCTGTTTCTCGACGAAGTGGAGAGCCTGCCGATGGCTCAGCAGGCCAAGCTGCTGCGTGTGCTGCAGGAGCAGAAGCTCGAGCGCCTGGGCTCCAACCAGAGCATTCCGGTTGACCTGCGGCTGGTCGCGGCGAGCAAGCCCGACCTGCTGGAGCAGGCACGGGCTGGGTTGTTTCGCGAAGACCTGGCCTATCGGCTGAATGTCGCCGAACTGCGCCTGCCGCCATTGCGCGAGCGGCGCGAAGACATCGTGCGGCTGTTCGATCACTTCACCGCGGCAACCGCGAAGCGTCTGGCGCGACAGGCGCCGCCGGTCAATTCGGTGCAACTGGCCCAGTTGCTCAGCCACGATTGGCCGGGCAATGTCCGCGAGCTGGCCAATGCCGCCGAACGCCACGTGCTGGGCCTGGCCGCGCCAGCGGCGGAAACGGTCAGCGTCCGGCTGTCCCTGGCGGCACAACAGGAAGCCTTCGAAGCCCAATGCCTGCGCGCGGCACTGGCGCGGCACCGCGGCGATATCAAGTCGGTGATGGAGGAACTGCAACTGCCTCGGCGCACCCTCAACGAAAAGATGCAGCGTCACGGCCTGGCCCGCGACGACTTTCGCGAGTAGGCAAGAATCCGCTCACCCCACTTCTCGTATCGGCAAGAATCCGCCGGCTTTTTTTCGTGAACCCTCTGAAATCGGGGGTACAGCGGCTGGCACGGCTCCTGCTATTGCCTTGGCAAGCGCGAACCAACGCGCTACCAACAATAATGAGAAGGATCCATCATGGATAACTCCAACACCCTGCCCGCCGGGGCAACCGCTGCATCCGCCCCGCCTCGCACCACCGCCAGCCGCGTCAAGTCGATCTTCAGTGGCTCGGTCGGCAACATGGTCGAATGGTACGACTGGTACGTCTACGCGGCATTCTCGCTGTATTTCGCCCAGGTGTTCTTTCCCAAGGACAGCCTCAACGCGCAACTGCTCAACACCGCCGCGATCTTCGCCGTCGGTTTTCTGATGCGTCCCATCGGTGGCTGGCTGATGGGTTTGTACGCCGACCGCAAGGGCCGCAAGGCTGCGCTGATGGCGTCGGTATTGCTGATGTGCTTTGGCTCGCTGGTCATTGCGCTGACACCAAGCTACGAAACCATCGGCATCTGGGCGCCCGTGCTGCTGGTGCTGGCGCGGCTGATGCAGGGCCTCTCGGTGGGCGGCGAGTACGGCACGTCCGCCACCTACCTGAGCGAGATGGCAACCAGGGAACGGCGCGGCTTCTTCTCCAGCTTCCAGTACGTGACCCTGATTTCCGGCCAGTTGATCGCGCTGGCGGTGCTGATCGTGCTGCAGCAGACGCTCACCGAAGAACAGCTGCTCAGCTGGGGCTGGCGTGTACCGTTCGTGATCGGCGCGCTGTGCGCAGTGGTGGCGCTGTGGTTGCGCCGTGGCATGGAAGAGACCGACTCCTTCACCCAGAAAAAGGAATCCAAGGAAAGCACGATGCGCACCCTGCTGCGCCACCCCAAGGAACTGTTGACCGTGGTCGGCCTGACCATGGGCGGTACCCTGGCTTTCTACACCTACACCACCTACATGCAGAAATACCTGGTCAACACGGTGGGCTTCAGCAAAGCGGACTCGACGGCTATCTCCGCGGCCACGCTGTTCCTGTTCATGTGCCTGCAACCGGTGGTCGGCGCCCTCTCCGACAAGATCGGACGCCGCCCCATCCTGATCGCGTTCGGGGTGCTGGGCACGGTGTGTACCGTTCCGATCCTGACCACGCTGCACACCATTCAAACCTGGTGGGGTGCGTTCTTCCTGATCATGGCGGCGCTGATCATCGTCAGCGGTTACACCTCGATCAACGCCGTGGTGAAAGCGGAGCTGTTCCCCACCGAGATCCGCGCCCTGGGCGTCGGCCTGCCCTATGCGCTGACCGTGTCGATCTTCGGCGGAACCGCCGAACTGATCGCCCTGTGGTTCAAGCAGATCGGCATGGAAACCGGTTACTACTGGTACGTGACCGCCTGCATCGCCTGCTCGCTGCTGGTGTACGTGTTCATGAAGGACACCAAGAAGCACTCACGGATCGAAACGGACTGAAGCTGAGCATGCCTGCGCCGCAAAGGCGGGGGCAGTTGCACTGGCCGCCATGGCCGACGCACACTGGGGCACCTGAACGCTGAGGATTGCCCCTGATGTCGGATGACACCTACTACTACGAGCCGGCCAAGGGCCATGGTCTGCCCCACGACCCGTTCAACGCCATCGTCGGCCCGCGGCCCATTGGTTGGATCTCTTCCCACGACCGTGAAGGTCGCCTGAACCTGGCGCCCTACAGCTTCTTCAACGCCTTCAACTACACGCCGCCGATCATCGGTTTCGCCAGTGTGGGACGCAAGGACAGCCTGAACAACATCGAACAGACCGGTGAATTCGTCTGGAACCTGTCTACTCGTGCCCTGGCCGAGCAGATGAACCAGAGCTGCGCCGCGGTCGGCCCCGAAGTCGACGAGTTCGAACTCAGTGGCCTGCACCATGCACCGTCGACAATCGTCAGCGTACCGCTGGTGCTCGAAGCGCCGGTGTCGTTCGAGTGCAAGGTGACGCAGATCATTCAGCTCAAGGGCGCCGACCAGCAGGAAGTGCCCACCTGGCTGATCCTGGGTGAAGTGGTGGCGGTGCACATCGCCAAGTCATTGCTCAAGGACGGGGTCTACGACACGGCCGCAGCCGGTCCGATCCTGCGCGGCGGCGGGCCGGCCGATTATTTCGAGATAGGTCCGCAGGCGCTGTTCAAGATGCACCGACCGCAGGTCAAGTAGGCTCGAAGCGCGGCTCGCCTTCATCGTCGACAGCGGCCAGAGTCAGCAAAACCTCGGCGGCAGCGCCATCGGCCTCGTGCGCGGTACGGAACGACTGGCCGTCGAGCACCTTGTGAAACCGCGGCGCACCACCGCCCTGCAGGGCCTTGATGGCGATGGCGGCGTGGTAACTGCCTTCATTGGGCACTACCGCTGAAACCGCTTCGTGATGTTCGAATACCTTGCGTGCCATGACGTACCTCGCAGCTATGCAAAAGCCACGATTGTACGCAGCTCAGGCCGCGCTGGCCTGTTCGATCGCGGCATCCTCGAAAGTGTGCAGATCGAGGCTGGTGACCAGCAGGCCCTGGACCAGGTCGGAGAACACCTGCATACCGGGCGATTTGAACCAGGCGGTCATCGCGGCGTGATCGCGCCAGACGCCTGCCACTTGCCACAATCGCTCGTCGCCGTGGCTGCGCTGGACTGCAAAATGCAGGCAGCCGGGCATGCCCAGCGCAGGCCGCACCAGTGCCGACAACCCCAGCCCGACCTGTTCGGAATGCCCATGCCGGGCGGTGACCAAGGCACAGTGACTGACGGTAGATAATGAGTTCATGCTCGACTCTCCCTGATTGAACGGTCTGCGGTGAACAAGGTTGCAGCGACAACAGTACGCAACCCCCGATGTCAGGGGTTAGCCGTTTCCTGTCAAGGTCTTGCCCGATCCTGCAGGGTTGCAGTTTCAATCAACCCAAGCGGCCCTGTGTGGCGGTTTTCCTGCCCATCCGCACAGTGCACGTGCGGGTTCGGACAAGACGCTCCGACAACTTGGCAGGATTGGGCAAACATCCTGCAGCTATCGTCTACCCTTGGCATTAAGCGCGGATTATCCTCGTGGTCATGTGATGCACAGATCATGGAGCCTGCATGAAACCCGCCGCACCTGCTGCCTTGCCCCTGCACCCTGCCCTGGAACGAAGTCGCTGCGAACTTGCCGAGCGTATTGCCCGTGGCGCACAGGCACCGGGCTGCCATGGCACCGCGATAAGCGGCTTGCATCTGGTGCGCTATGAAGAGTGCGTGCAGTCGTTCCCGGCGTTGGTGCAACCGGCGCTGTGCATCCTTGCCCACGGCAGCAAGGAGGTGCGCCTGGGGGAAGAGCGCTATATCTACGACCCGCTGAATTTCATGGTGGTGTCGGTGGCTATGCCGATCTCGGGACGGATCCTGGATGCCAGCCCCGGCGACCCTAGCCTGTCCCTGCGGTTGGACATCGACCCCGACGAAATCAACGCGGTGATCGCCGACGCCGGGCCGCTGGGCGTGCCTTCGCGTTCGACCCAGCGCGGCCTGTACGTGGAGCAGATGGACACGGCGTTTCTCGACGCCGTGCTGCGCCTGGTGCGGCTGCTGGAAACACCGAAGGACATTGCCGTGCTGGCGCCACTGGTGCGACGGGAAATCCTCTATCGCCTGCTGGGCGGGCAGCAGGGTCACCGCTTGTATGAAATCGCCGTCGCCCACAGCCAGACCCATCGGGTCAGCCAGGCCATCGCCTGGATCAATCGGCATTTCCAGCGCAGCCTGCGCATCGAAGACCTGGCTCGCGAAGTCAACCTGAGCGTGTCCACCCTGCATCACCGTTTCAAGGCCGTGACGTCCATGAGCCCGTTGCAGTACCAGAAACAGCTGCGCTTGCAGGAGGCTCGTCGACTGATGCTCAGCGAAGATCTCGATGCGTCGGCCGCCGGGTATCGCGTGGGCTACGAAAGTCCTTCGCAGTTCAGCCGCGAATACAGCCGGCATTTCGGCGCACCACCGGTGCGTGACCTGGCACGCCTGCGCATCAGCCTCTGATGTCACGCTGGCAGGGTTGAAAAAAACCGCAGATCACCAATAGAACCGATAGCTAGCTATCAAGTACACTCGAAGACCGCAGCCCGTGGCCATCTTGCCGGGGCGTCTCTTTGCAGGCCTACCTGTGACCGATCTCAGCCACTCCCCGCCGGCCATCAAGAGCATTCTGGTGGCCCTGATGCTGGCCATTTTCCTGGGCGCGTTGGACCAGACCATCGTTGCGGTCTCCATGCCGGCGATCTCCGCCCAGTTCAACGACGTCGACCGCCTGGCCTGGGTGATCTCCGGGTATATGGTGGCCATGACCGTGGCCACGCCGATCTACGGCAAGCTGGGCGACCTGTATGGACGCCGACGCATGATTCTGATCGGCACGGGATTGTTCACCCTGGCGTCGCTGTTCTGCGGCATGGCGCAGAGCATGGAGCAACTGGTGCTGGCGCGCCTGCTGCAGGGCGTCGGCGCTGGCGGCATGGTTTCGGTGAGCCAGGCGATCATCGGCGATGTCGTGCCGCCGCGCGAACGTGGCCGCTACCAGGGCTATTTCAGCAGCATGTACGCAGCCGCCAGCGTGCTGGGCCCGGTACTGGGCGGCTACATGACGCAGTACCTGTCGTGGCGCTGGGTGTTTCTGATCAACCTGCCGCTAGGCGCGTTCGCCTGCTGGTACGCCAGCCGCAAGCTGGCGGGGCTGCCCATACCGCAGCGTACGCCGATCATCGATTACCTGGGTACGGTGCTGATGATCGTCGGCCTGAGCACCTTGCTCATGAGCATCACCCGCGTTGGCCAGGGGCATGGGCTGGACGACACCCAGGTGTGGGCGCTGCTGGTGATTGCCGCGGCAGCGCTGCTGGGTTTTGTCTGGCATGAACGACGCTTTCGCGAACCGCTGCTGCCGATGCATCTGTTTGCCAATCGCGCAGCGGTGCTGTGCTGGTGCACGGTGTTTTTCACCAGCTTCCAGGCCATCGGGCTGAGCGTGATGATGCCCCTGCGCTTCCAGACCGTCACCGGTGCCGGCGCGGATCAGGCGGCTCTGTACCTGCTGCCACTCGCATTGGGGTTGCCCATCGGGGCTTTTCTGGGCGGGCGTCGCACATCGCAGACCGGGCGCTACAAACCGATCATTCTGACCGGGGCGTTACTCGCTCCGCTGGGGATTCTGGGCATGGCGTTCAGTGCGCCGGACAACCTGCTGCTCAGCGTGACCTTCATGCTGTTGACGGGGTTTGCCTGCGGGTTGCAGTTTCCCACCTCGCTGGTCGGCGCGCAGAATTCGGTGCAGGCCAGGGACATCGGCGTGGCCACCAGTACCTTGGCGTTGTTTCGTTCGTTAGGCGGCGCTGTTGGGGTGGCTTGTCTGTCGGCTTTGCTGTTGGCCATGCTGCACGGTGTGCAGTTGGCGGATGGTGCCTTGAGCGGTCATGGGCTCGAGGTAATGACCGACAACGTGCTGCTGACCGGGCTCAACGCTGCGGCCGGCCCTGCTCGCGATGCCTTGCGCATGGAACTGGCGCAGACCTTCCAGCACTTGCTGTGGGCCAGTGCCGGCATCTCCCTGCTGGGAGTGGCCGTGGCACTGGCGCTGCCCAATCTGGAATTGCGCGGCCGCGGGCATGGCGAGAAGTAGCTTGGGCGCAAGGCAGGCCTGGCCTCTTCGCGGGTAGAACCCGCTCCCACAGGGTTCTAGGGGGAAATGGCTTGTGTGCCGGGCAGGTCTGACCTCTTCGCGGGAACTGTGGGAGCGGGTTCTACCCGCGAAGGGGCCCGCTCAGGCAACCGGTCGCTTCTTGCGCTGGGCCCAGGCTACGGCCAGGCCGCTGAGGCAGATGACGCTGATGCCCACCACCCCGAAGATGTCGGGGGTGTGGTCGAAGATCAGGTAGCCATACATCCCGGCGAACAGGATCTGCCCGTAACTGAACGGTGCCAGCAGCGCCGGCGCGGCATGGCGAAAGGCCTGGGTCAGCAACAGATGCCCGAGCATGCCGCAGGTGCCCAGGCCGACCATGAACAATGCATCGATCCACCCCGGCGCCTGCCAGAAGAACGGTAGCGCGGCGCTCATGATCAGCGTGTTGAAGATACCGGCGAGAAAATTGCTGGTGGTCGGGCTGTCGATGCTGCTGAGCTTGCGCGTCAGCAATTGGTACAGACCGAAGAAGAACGCGGATATCAACGGCAGCAGGATGGCCGGCGTGAACAGGGCACCGCCGGGGCGGATCACGATGAGCACGCCGATGAAGCCGGTGATCACCGCCGCCCATTGCGCGCGGGTCACCACTTCCTTGAGCAGCGGCACCGACAACGCCGTCACCAGCAGCGGCGCCAGGAAGTTGACCGCCGTGGCTTCGGCCAGCGGTATGTAGCGCAGGCTGGTGGTGAAGAACAGGCTGGTGGCGATCAGGCACAGCGCGCGCAACAGCTGTAGCCCCGGCCGCTTGGTACGAATCACCGTGGACAGCCCGGTCTGCGGCACGAATATGACCAGCATCAGCAAGGTGTGCACCACGTAGCGCGCCCACACCACCACAACGATGGGGAACAGCCCGGAGAGGTACTTGGACAAGGCGTCGTGGCTGGCGAACAGCAATGTTGCCAGACAGATCAGCGCGATACCGCGCAGCGGCTGGTTGACCCCGGTGAGCAACGGGTTTTGCACGCTCATTCACACGCTCGCAACAGGATGATGAAAGGGTACCGGTCGTGACCTGTCCGCCGCACGCAGGTACTCGGGCAGCGGCTGGATGGTGTCGGGTCGATCATGGCGCGAGCGGGGGCGCTGTTACAACTTGATTCAGAACTTTATTTGCGCAACGCCGGTGTCAGGCTCAGCGTCTGCAGGCTCAGGTCCACCCAACGCTCCGCTTCCTGATAGAGATCGAAACTGTCGGGGACGAGCAACCATTGGCCGATCATGCCATCTATATAGGCGTGCAAGGCGATGGCCGCCCTGACGGTGTCCAGATCGTGCGGCAGCTGCTCGCGGTTCACGGCGTTGCGCAAAGAGCGCTCGATGCGCACATTGCAGTCGATGCTGACCGACTGGCGCTGGCGGCGCATGTCACACATTTCATCGGTGAACTCGCACTTATGATGCAGAATTTCGTTGAGGCGGCGGGTCTTGGGGTCCACGGCGATCTGCTGGAAAAGGCGGATCAGCAACTGACGCATGCAACCCAGTGGGTCGGGCTCATCCTCGCTCTCGCTGGCCTGGGCCAGCTCCTCGAGCGGCTCCTGCAAGCTGTCGAGCATGGCCTGGACCAGATCCGCCTTGTTGCTGAAGTGCCAATAGATGGCGCCGCGCGTCACCCCTGCCAGGGTCGCGATGTCGGCCAGGGTCGTGCGCGCCACGCCGCGCTCGTAGAAGGCCTGCTCGGCCGCCTCGAGAATCTGGCTGCGGGTTTCCTGGGCTTCCTCTTTGGTACGGCGAACCATGGCAGTCGAACCTCAATCTTCAATGCACGCGCGATGCGTAACGCAGCGCCTGCTCAGGCCGGGAATCCCTTTTGTGCGGGGCTTGTCCGGAATATCGATGGGTGCGCCGCAACGTCGCGGGCATCAGGCCATCAAGTTGTTTACAAACAACCACGAATGTAAGTATATTCGTTAGTAAGCTATTAATCCAGTCGTAACATTTTTTTACCTTTCCACTATTCTTGAGCCCTCCCCCGCGCTCACGACCCGAGGATCTTCATGCAATTCAAGCCAGTTGTTACCGCTCTGGTATCCGCCGTCGCCCTGGCAACCTTGCTCAGCGGCTGTGACAAAAAGGAAGAAGCAGCCCCGCAACAGGCTCAGCAAGCTCCTCAGGTCGGCGTGGTTACCCTGAAAACCCAACCCTACACATTGACCAGCGAACTGCCGGGCCGGACCACCGCGTACCGCGTGGCCGAAGTACGGCCGCAGGTCAACGGGATCATCCTCAAGCGTCTGTTCAAGGAAGGCACCGAGGTCAAGGCCGGGCAGCAGCTCTACCAGATCGACCCGTCGGTGTACGAGGCTACGCTGGGCAGCTCCCAGGCGACGCTTGAGTCGGCCAAGTCGCTGGCCGGGCGCTACAAGCAGCTGATCGACGAGCAAGCCGTCAGCCGCCAGGAATACGACAACGCACGCTCGCAGCAGCTGCAGGCAGAGGCCTCGGTGAAGAGCGCGCAGATCGACCTGCGCTACACCAAGGTGATGGCGCCGATCTCGGGCCGCATCGGCCGTTCCGACGTGACCGAAGGCGCACTGGTGACCAATGGCCAGACCAACGCCCTGGCGACCATCCAGCAGCTGGACCCGATCTACGTCGACGTGACGCAGTCGTCCGCCGAAATGCTTCGGCTGCGACGCGACCTTGACAGCGGCAAGCTGCAGAAGGCCGGCGACAACGCCGCTTCGGTCAAGCTGACCCTGGAAGACGGCAGCGAGTACGCCCAGGCCGGCAAGCTGGAGTTCTCCGAAGTGTCGGTCGATCAAGCCACAGGCTCGGTGACCCTGCGCGCCGTGTTCCCCAACCCGGAACACGTGCTGCTGCCCGGCATGTTCGTGCACGCCAAGCTGCAGGCCGGTGTGCGCAGCGAAGCCATCCTGGCGCCCCAGCAAGGCGTGACGCGTGACCTGAAGGGCACCCCGACCGCCTTGATCGTCAACAAGGACAACAAGGTCGAGCAGCGTCAGCTGGTGGCCAATCGCACCGATGGCGCCTATTGGGTGATCGAAAAGGGCCTTAACGCCGGCGATCGCTTGATCACCGAAGGTCTGCAATACGTCAAGCCGGGTGCCGATGTGACCGTCAAGGATGCTGGCAACCTGACTCCTGAACAGTCCGCCCCTGCCGCCAACGGCAAAGGTGAGTGATCGATGTCTAAATTCTTTATCGACCGCCCCATTTTCGCCTGGGTACTTGCCCTGGTGATCATGCTGGTGGGTGGGCTGGCCATTCTCAAGCTGCCCATCAACCAATACCCGGCCATCGCGCCGACCGCCATCGACATCCAGGTCACCTACCCAGGTGCGTCCGCACAGACCGTGCAGGACACCGTGGTACAGATCATCGAGCAGCAGCTCAACGGTATCGACAACCTGCGTTACGTTTCCTCGGAGAGCAACTCCGACGGCAGCATGACCATCAGCGTGACCTTCAACCAGGGCACCAACCCCGACATCGCCCAGGTGCAGGTGCAGAACAAGCTCAACCTGGCCACCCCACTGTTGCCGCAGGAAGTGCAGCAACAGGGCCTGCGCGTGACCAAGTCGGTGAAGAACTTCCTGTTGGTGATCGGCCTGGTGGCCGAAGACGACACGCTGACCCGTGAAGACTTGTCCAACTACATCGTCTCCAACATCCAGGACCCGATCTCGCGGACCTCGGGTGTGGGCGACTTCCAGGTGTTCGGTTCGCAGTACGCCATGCGCATCTGGCTGGACCCGGCCAAGTTGAACAAGTATCAACTGACACCGGTGGAAATCAGCGCCGCGATCAGCGCGCAGAACGTGCAGATCGCCACCGGTCAGCTCGGCGGCCTGCCGGCCGTGCCTGGCACCCAGCTCAACGCCACCATCATCGGCAAGACCCGCCTGCAGACCGCCGAGCAGTTCGGCAACATTCTGCTCAAGGTCGACGCTGACGGTTCGCAGGTACGTCTCAAGGACGTTGCACGCATCGCTCTGGGCGGTCAGAGCTACAGCATCGACGCCCAGTTCAACGGCAAGCCGGCCTCGGGCATGGCGATCAAGCTGGCGTCCGGCGCCAACGCACTGGACACCGCCAAGGCGATTCGCGCCACCGTGGCCAACCTGGAGCCGTTCTTTCCGCCTGGCATGAAAGTGGTTTACCCGTATGACACCACGCCGACCGTGACCGAGTCGATTTCCGGCGTCGTGCACACGCTGATCGAAGCGATCGTGCTGGTGTTTCTGGTGATGTACCTGTTCCTGCAGAACTTCCGCGCCACGGTCATCACGACCATGACGGTACCGGTGGTATTGCTCGGCACCTTCGGCATCCTCGCCGCGTTCGGTTTCACCATCAATACCTTGACCATGTTCGGCATGATCCTGGCCATCGGGCTATTGGTGGACGATGCGATCGTGGTGGTGGAGAACGTCGAGCGGGTCATGGCCGAGGAGCACTTGTCGCCCAAGGAGGCGACCAAGAAGTCCATGGAGCAGATCCAGGGCGCTCTGGTGGGTATCGCCATGGTGCTCTCGGCGGTACTGCTGCCGATGGCCTTCTTCGGCGGCTCCACCGGTGTGATCTACAAACAGTTCTCGATCACCATCGTTTCGGCCATGGCGCTGTCGGTACTGGTCGCGCTGATCTTCACCCCGGCATTGTGCGCCACCATGCTCAAGCCGATCGATCCGGAAAAACACGGCCAACCCAAGCGTGGGTTCTTCGGCTGGTTCAACCGAACCTTCGACCGCAGCGTGGTCAGCTACGAGAACGGCGTGAAGCGCATGGTCACGCACAAGCTGCCGGCGTTCATCGTTTATCTGATCATTTTCGCTGGCATGATCTTCCTGTTCACCCGCATCCCTTCGGCGTTCCTGCCTGAAGAAGACCAGGGCGTGATTTTCGCCCAGGTGCAGACGCCTGCAGGCTCCTCGGCCGAGCGGACGCAGAAGGTCATCGACGAGATGCGCACCTTCCTGCTGGATGGGGAAAACGGCGAAGGCGCCGGTGTGAAGTCGGTGTTCAGTGTCAACGGCTTCAACTTCGCCGGTCGTGGCCAGAGTTCGGGCCTGGCGTTCGTCATGCTCAAACCCTGGGGTGAGCGCGACGCCGAGACGACTGTGTTCAAGATCGCCGAGCGGGCGCAGAAGCATTTCGCCAGCTTCCGCGATGCCATGGTCTTCGCCGTGGTCCCGCCTTCGGTATTGGAACTGGGTAACGCATCGGGCTTCGACTTCTACCTGCAGGATCAGGGCGGGGTTGGCCACGAAAAACTGCTGGAGGCACGTAACCAGTTCCTCGGCATGGCCGCCCAGAGCAAGATCCTGGCGGGCGTGCGTCCCAACGGCCTGAACGACGAGCCGCAGTACCAGCTCACCGTGGATGACGAGAAGGCCAGTGCCCTGGGCATCACCTTGTCGACCATCAACCAGACCCTGTCCATCGCTTTGGGCGGTAGCTACGTCAACGACTTCATCGACCGCGGTCGGGTGAAGAAGGTCTATGTGCAGGGCGAAGCGGCAGCGCGGATGACCCCCGAAGACCTGAACAAGTGGTACGTGCGCAACGACTCCGGGACCATGGTGCCGCTGTCGGCCATCGCCACCGGTGAGTGGATCTACGGTTCGCCCAAACTGTCGCGCTACAACGGCGTGGCGGCGATGGAGATCCTGGGTACTCCGGCACCGGGCTACAGCTCGGGTGACGCCATGGCCGAGGTCGAGGCGCTGGCGAAGAAACTGCCTGATGGCATCGGCTACTCGTTCACCGGCCTGTCGTACGAAGAACGTCTGTCCGGCTCGCAAGCCCCGGCGCTCTATGCGATATCGCTGCTGTTCGTGTTCCTCTGTCTGGCAGCCCTGTATGAAAGCTGGTCGATCCCGATCGCGGTGCTCCTGGTGGTGCCGCTGGGTGTGATCGGTGCGCTGATCGCCACCAGCATGCGCGGCTTGTCCAACGACGTGTTCTTCCAGGTGGGCCAGTTGGTCACGGTAGGGTTGGCGGCGAAGAACGCCATTCTGATCGTCGAGTTCGCCAAGGAACTGCACGAACAGGGCAAGAGCCTGGTCGATGCAGCAGCCGAGGCGTGCCGCATGCGTCTGCGGCCGATCATCATGACGTCCCTGGCGTTCATCCTCGGCGTTGTCCCTCTGGCGATTTCCAGCGGCGCAGGTTCGGGCAGCCAACATGCCATCGGTACCGGGGTGATCGGCGGTATGATCACCGCCACCGTCCTGGCAATCTTCTGGGTGCCGATGTTCTACGTGGCCGTGTCGTCGATGTTCAAGAGCAAATACGACAAGGAACACGAGCAGGACAAGGGCAACGACAAAGCCATTACACACGAAGAGGCTGGCCAATGAGCAAGTCACTGATATCCATCGCTGTCGCCGCCTTCGTGCTCGGCGGCTGCTCGATGATCCCCGAGTACCAGCAGCCTGCCCTGCCAGTGGCCGAGCAGTTTCCGCAAGGCGAGGCCTACGCGCCCGCCGATGCGGCCGAAGTGGCTGCGGCCGAGCAAGGCTGGCGGCAGTTCTTCACCGACCCGGCGCTCGAGCGCCTGGTGCAGGTGGCGCTGGAGAACAACCGCGACCTGCGTGTGGCGGCCCTGAACATCGAGGCCTACCGGGCGCAGTACCGCATCCAGCGCGCCGATCTGTTCCCGGCGATCAACGCCGACGGCACCGGTACGCGTCAGCGCACACCGGCCGACCTGTCACAGCTTGGCGAGTCGGGCATCTCCAGCCAGTACGGGGTCACCCTGGGCGTCAGCGCCTATGAACTGGACCTGTGGGGCCGCATCCGCAGCCTCAACGAACAGGCGCTGCAGACCTACCTGTCCAGCGAAGAGGCACGTCGTTCCACCCAGATCAGCCTGGTGGCCAACGTGGCCAATGCCTACCTGACCTGGCAGGCCGACCAGGCGCTGCTGAAACTGACCCAGGACACCCTGGGCGCGTTCGAGCAGAGCCTCAAGCTGACCAGCCGCAGCACCGAAGTGGGCGTGTCCTCGGCCCTGGACCTGAGCCAGGCGCGCACCGCGGTGGAAACCGCCCGCGTCAGCCTGGCCCGCTACCACCGCCAGGTGGCCCAGGACCGCAACAGCCTGACCATGCTGCTGGGCACGCGCATTCCGGTGGACCTGCCTGAAGCCCGTGGCCTGGATGCCGACCTGCTCAGCGAAGTACCCGCAGGCATGCCGTCGCAGCTGCTGACCCGGCGCCCGGACATCCTCGAAGCCGAGCACGCCTTGCTGGCCGCCAACGCCAACATCGGCGCGGCTCGCGCAGCGTTCTTCCCCAGCATCAGCCTGACCGCCAACGCCGGCACCTCGAGCCGCCAGTTGTCCGGCCTGTTCGACGCCGGTTCCGGCAGCTGGTTGTTCTCGCCCAGCATCAGCCTGCCGATCTTCAACGCCGGTGCGCTGCGTGCAAGCCTGGACTACTCGAAGATCCAGAAGGACATCAACATCGCCAACTACGAGAAGGTCATTCAAACGGCCTTCCAGGAAGTGTCCGACGGCCTCGCCGCACGCAAGACCTACAACGAGCAGTTGCAGGCCCAGCGTGACTCGGTACAGGCCAACCAGGATTACTACCGCCTGGCAGAGCGTCGCTATCGGATCGGTATCGACAGCAACCTGACCTTCCTCGATGCCCAGCGCTCGCTGTTCAGTGCCCAGCAATCGCTGATCACCGACCGGCTTTCGCAGCTGACCAGCGAGGTCAATCTGTACAAGGCCCTGGGTGGCGGCTGGTACGAGCGTACGGGCCAGGCCCAGTTGGCACAGCCAGCGCAGGCGCCGAAAAGCTGAAGCGCAACGTTGCAAGAAAAAACCACCGCCTGCGGTGGTTTTTTTATGCAGGTCAGGCGGCGACGTCGGCACGAACAGGGTAGCCCCTGAAGAAAATGTCACACGGGACTGGCCGAAAGTTCAATCTTGAGCAATAGTGGTCTGATGACCAGATAACTGACTTGTTATTAACCAGTTAGTTAGTGTTCGGTTATCGCACGTATTCCCGTGCGGTCGGTTGAATCGGGCGTCACCCCAACGCACCATCCGCGCAACACTTAGAAACATGCATGACCTGCTCGTACAAGCGTGCGTCAATCATAAAATCAATAACAATAGGTTTACCCCATGCGCCAGCACTTCCGTCGTTCACCCCGTCTGTTGCCCAACCTGATTGCGCTGACCGTTGCCACGGCCGCCCTGCCCTCCTTTGCGGCCGAGTCCGGCTTCCTGGAGGACGCCAAGGTAGGGCTGAACCTGCGCAACTTCTACTTCAACCGCAATCACACCAACCCGGCCTTCCCGCAGAGCAAGTCCGAGGAATGGACCCAAAGCTTCATTCTCGATGCCAAATCCGGCTATACCCAAGGCATGGTCGGCTTCGGTGTGGACGTGCTGGGCATGTACTCGGTCAAGCTCGACGGCGGCCGTGGTACCTATGGCACGCAGTTGTTGCCTGTGCATGACGGCAATGACCCGGCCGACGATTTCGGTCGGTTGGGTGTGGCCGCCAAGGCCAAGATATCCAAGACCGTGCTCAAGGTCGGTGAATGGATGCCGGTGCTGCCTATCCTGCGCTCGGATGACGGGCGCTCGCTGCCGCAGACTTTCCAGGGCGGACAGGTCACCTCCCAGGAAATCGACGGCCTGACGCTATACGGCGGCCAGTTCCGCAAGAACAGCCCGCGCAACGACGCCAGCATGGAGGACATGTTCCTGCAGGGCCGCGCCGGCATCACTTCCGACCGCTTCAATTTCGTCGGTGGCGAGTACACCTTCAACGGCAAGAACACCCTGGTCGGCCTGTGGAATGCCGAGCTCAAGGACATCTACCAGCAGCAGTACCTGCAGATTCTCCACAGCCAGCCCTTGGGCGACTGGACCCTGGGTGCCAACCTGGGCTTCTTCCATGGCAAGGAGGACGGCAGCGCACGGGCCGGTGACCTGGACAACAAGACCTGGTCGGCGCTGCTGTCGGCCAAGTACGGCAGCAACACCTTCTATGTCGGTCTGCAGAAAGTCACCGGCGACAATGGCTGGATGCGCGTCAACGGCACCAGTGGCGGCACCCTGGCCAACGACAGCTACAACTCCAGCTACGAGAACGCCAAGGAGAAATCCTGGCAGTTGCGCCATGACTTCAACTTCGCCGGCGTGGGCGTACCGGGGCTGACCCTGATGAACCGCTACATCAGCGGCGACAATGTGCACACCGCCACCGTCACCGACGGCAAGGAATGGGGCCGCGAAACCGAACTGGCCTACACCGTGCAGTCGGGCACCTTCAAGAGCCTGAACATGCGCTGGCGCAACTCGACCATGCGCCGCGACTACAGCACCAGCGAGTTCGACGAAAACCGGGTGATCGTCAGCTATCCGCTGAGCATTCTGTAACCCTCGCGCCGGTGACGGGCATGTCGCCCGCACCGGCCCGCTCGGGCGTCACTGGCGGGATTCGACGCCCAGCTCATCCCATACCGATTCGGCCAGGTGAAACGTCGCGTTGGCCGCCGGAATGCCACAATAGATGGCGCTCTGCATCAAGACTTCCTTGATCTCTTCACGGGTGACACCGTTGCTTGCCGCCGCACGCAAGTGCAGCTTGAGCTCGTCGTTGCGATTCATGCCGATCAGCATGGCGATGGTGACCAGGCTGCGGGTGTGCCGCGGCAGGCCCGGACGGGTCCAGATATCACCCCACGCATGGCGGGTGATCATCTCCTGGAACTCGCTGTTGAACTCGGTCAGGTTGTCCAGGCTGCGTTCCACATGGGCATCGCCCAACACCGCTCGCCTGACTTTCAGGCCTTCTTCGTAGCGTTCTTTTTCGTCCATGGACGTGCTCCTTCAGCGCAACAGAAATTCGACGACGCGGGCACTGAAAGGCGCACCGACTTCAACGTTGGACAAATGCGCCGCGGCAAACTCGGCGTACTGCGCACCGGCCACCTGCTCGACGATGAATTGCGCGTCGGCGGGCGTGGTCACAGCGTCCTCGGTGCCTGCGATCACCAACAGCGGTACCTGGATGGCACCCAACTGCTCGCGGAAATCGGCGTCGCGCACGGCCGCGCAGTTGGCGGCGTAGCCTTGGGGCGAAGTGGCCGCGAGCATGTCGGTGATGCGCCGGGTTTCGCCCGGGTTGGCTTCGGCGAACGCCGGGGTGAACCAGCGCGCGATGGAGGCGTCGCGCAGCGACTGCATGGCCGCCTCGCCCTGCCCAAGGACCATTTCGATCCGAGGGTTCCAGACGTCCTGGGTACCGATTTTCGCCGCCGTGTTGCAGATCACCAGCTTGTGCAGGCGCTTGCCGGCGTTGATCCCCAGCCATTGGCCGATCAAGCCGCCCATGGACAGCCCGCAGAAATGCACCTTCTCCAGGTGCAGGGCATCGAGCAACGCCAGCACGTCGCCGCCCAGTTGCTCGACGGTATAGGTGCCAGGGGAGACCAGGGATTGGCCATGGCCACGGGTGTCGTAGCGCAGCACCTGGAAATGCTCGGTGAAGGCGGCCATCTGGCTGTCCCACATGTGCCGGTCGGTGCCCAGCGAGTTGGACAGCACCAGTACCGGCTTGTCTTCGGGGCCTTGCAGACTGTAATCGAGTTCGCCGTCGGCGAGTTGTACCTGTGCCACGCTCATCTCCTCACGCATTCAAAAGATCGTGTTCGGCGACCGCCCGTTCGACCCAGACCCGGGCCTGGCCCAGGTAATGCGAAGGGTCCAGCAGACGGTCCAGTTCATTGGCGTCCAAATGCTCGGTGACCTGCGGCTCGTCGCCGAGCACCGCGCGCAGATGCCGGCCCTGGGCGACGGCCTGTTTGCAGCACTGCTCCAGCACATGATGGGCGCGGTCGCGACCGATCCGCTGGGCCAGCACGATGCTCACAGCTTCGGCCAGCACCAGGCCGTGGGTCAGTTCCAGGTTCGCCAGCATGCGCCCATCGTCGACCTGCATGCCGTCGGCGATGGCCAGCGCCTGCTGAAGCGCGCCGGACACCAGGCAGCAGATCTCCGGCAGCGTTTCCCATTCGGCGTGCCACAGCCCCAGGCTGCGCTCGTGTTCCTGCGGCATGGCGCTGAACAGCGTGGCCAGCAGGCCCGGCACTCGGGTGGCGGCGCCGATCAGCACCGCCGCACCGACCGGATTGCGCTTGTGCGGCATGGTCGAGGAACCGCCCTTGCCTGGTGCCGAAGGTTCGAAGACTTCCGCGGCCTCGGTCTGCATCAGCAGGCTGATATCACGCCCCAGCTTGCCCAGACTGCCGGCCAACAGGCCCAGCACCGAGGCCAGCTCGACCAGTCGGTCGCGTTGGGTATGCCAAGGCTGCTCGGGCAGATTCAGGTGCAGTTCCTCGGCCAGCGCCTGGGCCACCGGCATGGCTCGATCGCCGAGTGCGGCCAAGGTGCCCGATGCGCCGCCGAATTGCAGGCAGGCCAGCCGCGGCCTGAGCTCGCGCAGGCGCTGTCGGCTGCGGGTCAGGGCGCCGAGCCAGCCAGCGATCTTCATGCCCAGGGTGACGGGTGTGGCGTGTTGCAGCCAGGTTCGTCCGGGCATCACCGTGGCCGCATGGCGGCGAGCCTGCTGGCTCAGGGCGTCGGTCAGCAGGCGCAGGTCGGATTCGATCAGCTCAACTGCCGCCAGCAGCTGCAGGACCAACCCGGTGTCCATGACATCCTGGCTGGTCGCTCCCAGATGCACGTAGCGCTCGGCCTCGGCGTCGGTGGCGGAAATGACCTTGCCGAGCATCTTGACCAAGGGAATGGCCGAGTTGCCAGCGCTGGCAATGGCTTGCGCCAAGGCCTGGAAGTCGTATAGCTGGGCCTTGCACGCGGCCTCTATGGGAGCGACTGCCGCGCTGGGGATCACACCGACCCGCGCCTGGGCGCGAGCCAGCGCGGCTTCGAAATCGAGCATGCCCTGCACCCGGCCATGGTCGCAGAAGATCTGGCGCATGGCCGGGGCGGTGAAGTAGACATCGAACAACTGATTGTTCGGCGGTTGGTTCATGGAGCTCCCCTGCAGGGGCGCGCCAGCGATGGCGCGCCCCTGGGTTTAATGGTCGGTATGCAGGTACTTGGGCTGCTTGGGCAGCCGCAGGCTGAACAGGAAGGCGATGGCCATCATCACCGTGACGTACCAGTAGAACGCATTCTCGTTGCCCATGTTCTTCAGGTTCAAGGCGACGAACTCCGCTGAACCGCCGAACACCGCGTTGGCTACCGCGTAGGCCAGGCCGACGCCCAGAGCGCGCACTTGCGGCGGGAACATCTCGGCTTTGACCAGGCCACTGATCGAGGTGTAGAAGCTGACGATGGCCAGGGCCAGGGTGATCAGCACGAACGCCAGGAACGGGCTGGTGATGGTCTTCAATGCCATGAGGATCGGCAAGGTGCACAAGGTACCGAGCCCGGCGAACCAGAGCATCGAGGTGCGTCGGCCGATGCGGTCGGCGAGCATGCCGAACAGCGGCTGCATGCACATGTACAGGAACAGCGCGCCGGTCATGATCAGGCTGGCGGTCTTGGCATGCATGCCTGCGGTATTGACCAGGTACTTCTGCATGTAGGTGGTGAATGTGTAGAAAATCAGCGAGCCGCCGGCGGTGTAGCCCAATACGGTGATGAAGGCTGCGCTGTGATTCTTGAACAGCCCGGCGATGCTGCCGGCGTCCTTGTCGTTGCGCGTTTCGGCGGTGCTGGTTTCCTTCAGCGTACGGCGCAACAACAGCGAGATGATCGCGGCGACGGCACCGACGAAAAACGGAATGCGCCAGCCCCAGGCCCGCAGTTCCTGCTCATCGAGAAACTGCTGGAGGATGACCACGGTCAGCACGGCCAGCAGTTGCCCGCCGATCAACGTCACGTACTGGAACGACGCGAAGAAACCACGCTGGCCACGCAGGGCGACTTCGGACATATAGGTCGCCGTGGTGCCGTATTCACCGCCCACCGAGAGACCCTGGAACAGCCGGGCCAGCAGCAGGATGATCGGTGCCCAGACACCGATGGTGGCGTAGGTCGGCAGGCAGGCGATCACCAGCGAGCCAGCGCACATCATCAGCACCGAGATCATCATGGAGTTCTTGCGGCCATGCTTGTCGGCCACGCGGCCGAACAGCCAGCCACCGATCGGCCGCATCAGAAAGCCTGCGGCGAACACTCCGGCGGTGTTGACCAGTTGCACGGTTGGATCGTCGGAAGGAAAGAAGGCTGGGGCGAAATAAATGGCGCAGAAGGCGTAGACATAGAAGTCGAACCACTCCACCAGGTTGCCCGATGAAGCGCCGACGATCGCGAATATGCGCTTCTTGCGCTCCTCACCGGTGTAATGAACTGTTGTCATGTTTTAGTTCTCATTGAGGTCGGTAAAGGCTAGACATAACCTGTTACAACCTCAGGCACAAGGTGATTGGCGGTCTGGGAGGTTGAGGGTTGGCTTTAGGGCCTCTTCGCGGGCAGAGCCCGCTCCCACAGGAGCCTGCTCCCACAAGAACATTTGATCTATGTGGGAGAGGGCTTTTCTGTGGGAGCGGGGCGGGCGGCGAGCCCTCTGCCCGCGAAGAGGCCGGTGAAGCCTATCAAACCCGCTCGATCGCGAACGCCAGACCCTGCCCTACCCCCACACACATCGTCGCCAGCCCGCGCTTGCCGCCACTTTTTTCCAACTGATGCAGCGCGGTCAACACCAGCCGCGCCCCGCTCATGCCCAATGGGTGCCCCAAGGCAATCGCCCCGCCGTTGGGATTGACCTGCGCCGCGTCGTCCGCCAGCCCCAGCTCGCGCAGCACGGCCAGGCCCTGGCTGGCGAACGCTTCGTTAAGCTCGATCACGTCGAACTCTTCGACCGTCAGGTTGAGGCGTTCCAGCAGCTTGCGCACTGCCGGTACCGGACCGACGCCCATCACCCGTGGCGCCACCCCGGCACTGGCCATGCCCAGCACCCGGCCACGCGCCGTCAGGCCATGCTTTTGCACTGCCTCGGCACTGGCGAGAATCATTGCAGCGGCGCCGTCGTTGACACCCGAAGCATTGCCTGCGGTCACGCTCTTGTCGGCGCCGTTGACCGGCTTGAGCCTGGCCAGGGTTTCCAGGGTGGTATCGGCACGTGGATGTTCGTCCTGCTCGACCACGGTTTCGCCCTTCTTGCCGGGAATGCGCACCGGTACGATTTCCTCGGCGAAGAACCCCGCCGCCTGGGCGGCAGCGGTGCGTTGCTGGCTGCGCACGGCGAAGGCGTCCTGGTCCTCACGGGAGACCCGATAATCGTCGGCCACGTTGTCGGCGGTCTGCGGCATCGCATCAACGCCGTATCGGGCCTTCATCAGCGGGTTGATGAAGCGCCAACCGATGGTGGTGTCTTCCAGCTTCATGTTGCGGGAAAAACCGGCGTCGGCCTTGCCCATGACGAAGGGTGCGCGCGACATCGATTCAACACCACCGGCAATCGCCAGCTCCATCTCGCCACTGGCAATGGCGCGGAACGCCGTGCCCACCGCATCCATGCCCGAAGCACACAAGCGGTTGAGGGTCACGCCCGGCACGCCTTCGGGCAGGCCGGCCAGCAGCAGCGCCATGCGTGCGACGTTGCGGTTGTCTTCGCCCGCCTGATTGGCGCAGCCCATGAACACTTCGTCGACCTGCGCCCAATCCACCGTCGGGTTACGCTCGAGCAACGCCTTGATCGGCACGGCGGCCAGGTCGTCGGCACGCACGTTGGCCAGGCTGCCGCCAAAGCGACCGATGGGCGTACGTACCGCATCGCAAATGAATACGTCACGCATCATGCTTCTCCCGGCGCTTGGCCATGGGCGGCCGCGGTGCGTGCTTCCAGGGCGCGCAACGCCTCCAGTTCGGTGGTGTCGGGCTCGGCCGTGGTCTGCACGTCGTCGGCGAAGCGGACCTTCCAGCCGGTGGCAGCACTGATCTGCTCGCGGGTCACACCGGGGTGGATGGAGGTGACCACGAACTCGTTGGTGCCGGCTTCCGGTTCCATGATGCACAGGTCAGTGATGATCCCCACCGGGCCTTGCCCCGGCAGGCCCAGGCGCTTGCGCGAGTCGCCGCCGTCACCGTGGCCCACCGACGTGAGGAAATCGAGCTTCTCGACGAAGCTGCGGTGCGACTGCTTGAGGATGATCAGCACGCTCTTGGCTGAACCGGCGATTTCCGGCGCCCCACCAGCGCCCGGAAGGCGGACCTTGGGCTGATGATAGTCGCCCACCACGGTGGTGTTGATGTTGCCGAAACGGTCGACCTGGGCGGCGCCGAGGAAGCCGACGTCGATACGTCCACCCTGCAGCCAGTAGCGGAAGATCTCACCCGTCGGCACCACCGTGTCGGCGGTTTCCGCCAGTTCGCCGTCGCCGATGGACAAGGGCAGCACGGTGGGTTTAGCGCCAATCGGACCGGATTCGTAGATCAGCACCACGTCCGGCGAGGAGGTCAGACGGGCCAGGTTGGCGGCCTTGGACGGCAGGCCGATGCCGACGAAGCACACCGCGCCGTTGCGCAAGCGCCGCGCAGCCGCGACGGTCATCATCTCGTTGGTGGAGTAAGTCATGGGGTCACCTGCGCTGCGCTGGCCAGTTTCGCCTGGTATTCGCTGAAGTTCTGGGTGCCATGGATGTAGGTGTCGATCCAGGCGGTAAAGGTCTGCCGGTCTCGCGCAACGGAATCCCAGGCTTGGTAAAACACGTTGTCGCGCTGGGTGTAGCCGTGGGCGTAGGACGGATGTGCCCCACCCGGTACGTGGCAGACCGCAGTCAGTGCCCAGGTCGGCAGTACGCAGGCGTTCATGGGGGCCTGCAGGTCGTCGACGATTTCTTCCACCGTGACGATACAGCGCTTGGCGGCCAAGGCGGCCTCCTTCTGCACGCCGAGGATGCCCCACAGCAGTACGTTGCCCTTGCGGTCGGCTTTCTGCGCATGGATCACTGTGACGTCTGGACGGACCGACGGCACCGCTGCCAGCACTTCGCCAGTGAACGGGCAGGTGACCGTCTTGATCAATGGGTTGACCTTGGGCAAGTCGGAGCCTGCATAGGCCCGCAACACCGCAAACGGCAGGCCCGAGGCGCCGGCCACATAGGCATTGGCCAGGTCGGCATGGCTGTGCTCTTCGATCTCCAGCGCTTGCGGCCACTGCTTCTCGACTGCGTCGCGCAGTCGATGCAGCGAACCGACACCGGGGTTGCCGCCCCACGAGAAGATCAACTTGCGAGCGCAACCGGCGCCGATCAACTGATCGTAGATCAGGTCGGGGGTCATGCGCACCAGCGTCAGGTCTTTCTTGCCTTGACGAATGATCTCGTGACCTGCAGCGGTTGGAATCAGGTGGGTGAAGCCTTCGAGCGCGATGGTGTCGCCATCGTTGACGAATTGCTTCACCGCGTCGGTGAGCGACAGAATTGCAGCCATGTGGGCAGGACTCCTCGGTACTGTGAGCCATCTTGTTTGAATGAAGCTGGCGTACAGGTTAGGATGCCAGCCCCTCACGAACAATCCGATTATCGACTATTCGTTCGATAATCGAACTGTTCAGCGGCATGCTTCAGGTAGCGTCGGCGTGGCTGACCCGGCTCTTGATCAACAAGGCCACGGTGGCCAGCACGGCGGGGACGACCAGCGCCGTCAGCACCTGTTCGAAATTCCAACCCAGGCCAAGCAGTGTCGCGCCCATCCAGGCACCCAGGATTGCGCCGAAACGACCGATGCCCAGCATCCACGACACACCGGTGGCGCGCCCCTGCGTCGGGTAGAACCGCGCGGCCAGCGACGGCATCGCCGACTGCGCGCCGTTGACGCACATCCCGGCGATCAGCACCAGCGTCGCCAGCACTGTGATGTTGCCTAAGCTTTGCCCTACCGCGTAGGCGAATACGCCAGCCAGCAGGTAGAACGTGGCGATGACCTTGTGCGGGTTGAACCGGTCCATCGCCCAACCCACGCCTACGGCACTCAGTACACCGCCGAACTGGAACAGCGCGCCGATGAAGGCGGCCTGCTCGAGGCTCGCGCCGCTGTCGCGCATCAGCGTCGGCAGCCAGCTGGTCAACAGGTAGACGATCACCAGACCCATGAAGTAGGTCAGCCACAGCAGCAAGGTCCCGGCACGGTAGGTGCCCGAAAAGATCACCGCCAGGACGTTGCTCGCTTTGACGGTTTTCTGTTCGGGAACGCTGAAACGCTCGGCCCGCGCCACTTGCTCAGGGTCGATCGGTGCAAGGGTGCGACGGATTTTTTCCACGCTTTTGTTGCGTACCACCAGGTACCGCGCCGACTCGGGCAGCCAGACCATCAGCACTACCGCCAGCAGCAGCGGCAGCACACCGCCGAGCAACAGCAGGCTGTGCCAGCCGAAGGCAGGAATCAGCTTGGCGGACATGAACCCGCCACCGGCCATGCCCAGGTTGAAACCGCAGAACATGCTGGTCACCAGCAGCGAGCGAAAGCGTTCGGGGGTGTATTCGGACAACAGCGTGGTGGCGTTGGGCATACCCGCGCCCAGCCCCAAGCCGGTGAGAAAGCGCAGGATCAGCAGTTGATCGACGTTGCTGCTGTAGGCCGATGCCAGGCTGAACCCGCCAAACACCAGCACCGCCCCAACCAGCACCAGCTTGCGCCCGAAGCGGTCGGCCAAGGGCCCGGAGCCCAGCGCGCCGAACACCATGCCAATCAGCGCGGCGCTCATCACCGGCCCCAGGCTGGCCCGGTCGATGCCCCACTCCTGCGACAGCGCGGGCGCGATGAAGCCCATGGCGGCGGTGTCCAGGCCATCGAGAAAGACGATCAGGAAACACAGGATGACCACGCGCCATTGGTAGCGCGACAGCGGTCGGTCGTTGATCAGGGTCTGCACATCCAGGCACACCCCTGCAGCGTTGGCAGGTCTGTTCATTATTGTTCTTGTCATTGTAGTTATTTCGGGAAAGACGGGCACATCGACACATGCCTTAGCAGTCGATGCGATGGACATTAGTCAGCGCGCCCCGGCCCGGTCAATCGCGCATCTGCAGATGTGTGCGGTCACCGCACACTGCAATGCCCACGCTGGCCACGATGGTTCAAGCGAACAGTTGCGCACTCAAGTCGCGGCTGGCAGCCAGCATGATCGGCAGGAAGCGTTGCTCCAGTTCCGCCCGAGTCACTCGACCGGCGTGGGTGCTGACGTTGAGCGCCGCCAGCACCTGCCCCGACGCGTCGTACACCGGCACGGCAATCGAACGCAGGCCCTGCTCCAGCTCCTGATCGACGATGCACCAGCCCTGCTGGCGAACCCGCTCCAGGCATTCGAGCAATGTCACCTTGCTGGTCAAGGTACGGCTGGTCTTGGGCGCAAGGTCGGTGTTCTGCAGGTATTCGTGCAACGAGGCGTCGTCGAGCGCGGCGAGCAATATGCGGCCCATGGAGGTGCAATACGCCGGCAGCCGGCCGCCCACCGACAGATCCACGGAGATCAGCCGCTGGGTCGTGGCCGAGCGCGCGATGTAGAGGATATCGTCGCCTTCGAGCGTGGCCATGTTGCAGGCTTCGTGCAGCTGCTCGCTCATGCGATCCAGATACGGCTGTGCCGACACCGCCAGGGGTGTCGACGACAGGTAGGCATGGCCAAGGGTCAGGACCTTGGGCAACAGCGAGTAGGTGCGCCCATCGGTGGTGGCGTAGCCCAACTTGATCAGGGTATGCAGGCAACGTCGCACGGCGGCCCGAGGGATTTCGGTGCGGTGGCTGATCTGCGCGATGGTCAGGTGTCGCTTGCGCTCCTGGAATGCCTGCACCACCGCCAGCCCGCGGGCCAGCGAGGTCATGAAGTCAGGATCGCCGGTAAACGCCTGGATGCGCTTGGCCGGCGATGCCACGATCGGCGGAGCCAGGGAGCTGAACGCAGTTCGCTGGGGCACTGTCGAGGCTGCCGGTGGAGTGTCTTCGCTCATCAAACTGCCCTCTGGATACTGGGAACTGCCCAGGGCGATTATCGAACCAGCGGGCGATAATCGCAAACCTGTACAGCGGGCGTTTCGTGGTCAGTGCTGAAACTTATCCCTGTTTGCGTTTTCCTAGTGTGTATCGAGTTGAGCTACACACATTCGATGACAGGCCCAGGTGCCCCGTTGACACTGCGACTCGCTACAATGCGTTCGCCAACTGGCACGGCGCTGGAGAAACCCTGTCAGCCGGTTTCAACTTTCCAATTATCAGAGTAATGAATGTGACGAAAGACGAACTGCGCGCGCAACTGGAGCGCCAGGAACAACGTTACAAGGAAGTCTACGGCGGCGAGATCACCACCTACGCTGCTCAGCCGGAACCCGAACGCAAACCTTGGCGCAAACGTGCCAGCATTGTCGATCTGGCATTCCAGGAAGAGATCCAGAAGATCGAAAAAGACCTGCAACAGCCTAACGCCTGATATTGACGTGGCACGACGCACCGCGCCGGCCCTGCCACGTCAATTGCCATCAAAAATGCGTCATGTGGCGACAGATTTCATACGCCCGTTTGAATTATTCAGGGTTGTATGCGGGACGTTGCCTGCTACCGAGAGCCCGAATTTTCGGGGCCAAGGTGCCTGCTGCATTGGCGTCAGCCCTCGCCACTGCCTGCTGAATGCCGGAAAAGCGGACCCACCGGTCAGCGCCTGGGGGGTCATAACGCCTCGATTTCTGGCATAATCGCGCCCCCTCAATGGCCCGGTCACAAAACCTTCATGATCGAATTATTCAGCGCACTGGATGCGTGGGTGTTGGTCAGCCTGTTCTTAGCGCTGGCGTTTGTTCTCACCTTCGAATTCATCAACGGCTTTCATGACACCGCCAACGCGGTGGCCACAGTCATCTACACCAAGGCAATGCCGCCGCACCTGGCCGTATTCCTGTCCGGTATCTTCAACTTCCTCGGCGTGCTGCTGGGCGGCGTTGGCGTGGCCTACGCGATCGTCCACCTGCTGCCGGTGGAGTTGCTGATCAACGTCAACACCGGACATGGCCTGGCCATGGTGTTCTCGCTGCTGGCCGCGGCCATTACCTGGAACCTGGGCACCTGGTATTTCGGCATTCCGGCCTCGAGCTCGCACACCCTGATCGGCTCGATCCTGGGCGTGGGCCTGGCCAATGCCTTGATCAACGACATCCCCCTGGGCGACGGCGTCAACTGGCAGAAGGCAATCGACATCGGCGCCTCGCTGGTGTTCTCGCCCATCGCCGGCTTCGTGGCGGCGGCCCTGGTGCTGATCGGCCTGAAATGGTGGCGTCCGGCGTCCAAGATGCACAAGACCCCGGAGCAGCGGCGCAAACTGGACGACAAGAAGCACCCACCGTTCTGGAATCGCCTGGTGCTGGTGTTGTCGGCCATGGCCGTGAGTTTCGTGCACGGTTCCAACGATGGCCAGAAGGGCATCGGCCTGATCATGCTGGTATTGATCGGTATCGTCCCGCAGCAATTCGTACTTGACCTGAACTCGACCACCTACCAGATCGAGCGGACCCGCGACGCGACCCAGCATTTGAGCCAGTTCTACCAGCGCAACCAGGCCACCCTGGGTGAGTTCCTGGCGCTGGGCAAAGCCCAGCAGGGCGATCTGCCAGAGAAGTTCAGCTGCAATCCGCAGCAGACCGAACCTACCATCGCAGCGCTGTTGAGCACGCTTGAAGGTGTCTCCGACTACCATTCGCTGGCGGCCGAGCGTCGCATCGAAGTGCGTCGCTACCTGCTCTGCCTGGATGACACTGCGAAGAAGGTCGGCAAGTTGCCAGCACTGGAGCCGCGTGAGAAATCCGACCTCGAGAAGCTGCGCAAGGACCTCACCGCAACCACCGAATACTCGCCGTTCTGGGTCATCCTGGCCGTGGCCCTGGCCTTGGGCACCGGCACCATGGTCGGCTGGAAACGCGTGGTGCTGACCATCGGCGAGAAGATCGGCAAGCAGGGCATGACCTACGCCCAGGGCATGTCGGCGCAGATCGTCACAGCGTGCGCCATCGGCGCAGCCAACGTGTTCAGCCTGCCGGTGTCGACTACTCACATCCTCTCCTCGGGCGTCGCTGGCACCATGGTGGCCAACAAGAGCGGGCTGCAGGGCGGCACGGTGCGCACCATCATGCTGGCATGGGTGTTGACCCTGCCAGCCTCCATGGGCCTGGCGGCTGGACTGTTCTGGTTGGCGAGCCGACTGGTCGGCTAGGTAATGAGCGACAGTTGCAAAAAGGCGCCCGCGGGCGCCTTTTTGCATGGGTGGGAAAACGCTGGACGCTACTTGCGCTTGCTGCCGCCCAGCAAAGACCCCATCAAGCCGCGGACCAACTGGCGACCGAACTGGTTGGCCGCCTGGCGCATCGCTGACTTCAATGCCTGCCCCGCAGCGCCACTGAGAAACTCGCCGGCCTTGTCGGCCAGGCTTGGCGCGGGCGGCTGTGCAGGGTCCGCGGCGGGCGCCAGCTTGCGCGCGGTAAGCAGTTCATAGGCGGACTCGCGATCCACCGGCTGGTCGTAGCGCCCGGCCAGTGCAGAGTGGCGGACCACGGCGGCACGCTCGGCGTCCGTCAGCGGGCCGATACGCGACTGCGGCGGCGCGATCGAGACGCGCCGGACCATCGCCGGGGTGCCTTTCTCCTCCAGCGTTCCGACCAAGGCCTCGCCGGTGCCCAGCTCGGTCAGTACCGCCAGGGTATCGAACGCGGGGTTGGGGCGGAAACCTTCGGCAACCGCCTTGAGCGCTTTCTGCTCTCGGGCGGTGAACGCCCGCAGACCGTGCTGGATGCGCAGGCCCAGTTGGGCCAGCACCGCATCGGGCAGGTCGCTGGGCGACTGGGTGACGAAGTACACGCCGACGCCCTTGGAGCGAATCAACCGCACCACTTGCTCCAGGCGATCCTGTAGGGCTTTGGGGGTGCCGTTGAACAACAAGTGGGCTTCGTCGAAAAACAGCGCCAGCAACGGCTTGTCGGCGTCGCCGCGCTCGGGCAATTGCTCGAACAGCTCAGCCAGCAGCCACAGCAGGAAGGTGGCGTAGACTTTCGGCGCCTCGTGCACCAGGCGGCTGGCGTCGAGCAAATGGATGCGACCACGGCCGTCGGCGTCGGGGTGCAGAATGTCTTCCAGGCGCAACGCCGGCTCACCGAACAGCGCTTCGGCGCCCTGCTGCTCCAGCGTGGCAAGGCGGCGCAACAGGGCCTGGCTCGAGCCCGTGGTCATCAGCGCGCTGTCGTCACCGAGCAGCTCAGGGTTGTCCCGAAGGTGGTTGAGCAGCGCCTTGAGATCCTTGAGATCGAGCAGCAGCAAGCCTTCGCGGTCGGCCACCTTGAAGGCGGCGTACAGCGCGGATTGCTGGCTGTCGGTGAGTTCCAGCAGGCTGCCCAGCAGCAGCGGCCCCATTTCGCTGAGCGTGGTGCGCAGCGGATGGCCGGACTGCCCATGAATGTCCCAGAGGGTGACCGGGCAGGCCTGGGGGCCGTACTCCAGCCATGGCATCTGCGCAATCCGCTCGGCGATCTTGCCCTGCGGATTGCCACTGGCGCCCAGGCCGCACAGATCACCCTTGATATCGGCGGCAAAGACCGCCACCCCGGCCTCGCTGAATGCCTCGGCCAAGCGCTGCAGGGTGACCGTCTTGCCGGTTCCGGTGGCACCGGCGATCAAACCGTGGCGGTTGGCCAGGCGCAGGTCCAGACCCACTGGCTCGCCGCTCAGGTCGGCACCGAACAATACGTGTCGGGCATCCGTCATGTTGCACCTCTGCTGTTATTCAATGAAGCCTGACCCAGCGTAATGCCAAACCGGCCGGTTTGCAGGAAAAAATCCTGAGTGAATCAGTGCCGGCCTCTTCGCGGGCAGAGCCCGCTCCCACAGGGCAAGAGGGGTGTTCCCTGTGGGAGCGGGGCTCTGCCCGCGAAGAAGCCCCTGAGTGCACGCATGACCCACTGATCTAACCGCGAACCCAAGTCGCTGACGAATCACGCCGACGCGGCTATCATCTCGCCCACGACGGCCCGATGCCGGCCCATACGGACTCTTCCATGCAGCGCACTCGCCTTTCCCCTCCCGCGAACCTCGCGACGACTCGCCTACCATGAGTCGTATGCTGTGGCTGGTTCTGATCATCGCCGTCGCCGTGCTCATTCCCATCGTCATGGGCGGCAGCGAAATGCTTCAGCGCCTGCGTGGGTTCTCGCTGCTTCTGCTATTGGGCATGTTCGGCATGATCTGCGTCGGCTGGGTGGTGAATGCCATGCGCCTGCGGCTGCTGCTGGCCGAGCAGGCCGCACGCATCGGTCGGCTGAAGACGGTTGCGGTAGTGATGGCAGCAGAGTTCGCCTATTGCGCCACCCCGGGCGGCAGCGGCGCACCACTGACCCTGCTGGCCTTGCTGGGACGCCAGGGCATCGGCGCGGCCAAGACCAGCGCCGTGTTCGCCATGGACCAGCTCAACGACCTGATGTTCTTCTTCTTCGCCCTGCTGTGCATTCTGGTCTACGCGCTGTTTCACAACCTCAGCCAGGCACTGGAAAGCATGCTGCTGGCCAGCGGGGTTCTGATGACGGCCGCGTTGATCGCCTGTGCGGTACTGGCGCGCTATCACCGCCCGGTGATCAAGATCAACGGCCGGCTCCTGCAATTGCTGCGCATCAAGCCCGCCACACGACGGCGCTGGGCGCGCAAACTGCTGCATTTTCTCGACGCTTTCGCTGACAACTTCCGCCTGCCCCGCCGCGTGCTTGCCCAGGTGTTTGCCTTGACCTGCGTGCACTGGACGCTGCGCTACAGCGTGCTGTATTTCACTTTGCAGGGGCTGGGCAGCGAGGTGGACTGGGCGTGGAGCTTTCTGATTCAGATGCTGGCCCTGAGCGCCGGCCAGTTCAGCCTGTTGCCCGGCGGCGCGGGCGCCGCCGAGCTGGCCTCGGCCGCCCTGTTGGCGCCCATGGTAGGCAAGTCGACCGCTGCCGCCGCCATTCTGATCTGGCGGCTGGTCACCTACTACTTCTACCTGATCGCCGGCGGCCCGGTGTTCGTCGCCCTGTTGGGCAAACCCTTGCTCAACAAGCTGCTGCGGGCCCGCCAGGCTTGACCGCAGCCGGCGTGTCGACGTCGCTGGCAGGCTCGCCCTGCTGCTGTTCCCGCAGCTGCTGCGCCCACAACGCCTCGGCACCCGGAAAATCGGTGCCGTGCTCCTCGCTCAGCGCCTCGGGATCGAAGCGGCTCGCACAGCCCGCACCGAGCACCGGCAACGGCTTGGCACTGGCCTTGTCGCCCGGCTCGTCCATGCTCAGCTGAAGACTACGGTCTTGTTGCCGTGCACCATCACGCGGTCTTCGAGGTGATAGCGCAGACCACGGGCCAGAACCATTTTCTCGACATCGCGACCGAAGCGCACCATGTCGTCGATGCTGTCGCTGTGGCTGACGCGAACCACGTCCTGCTCGATGATCGGGCCGGCGTCCAGCTCCTCGGTGACGTAGTGACAGGTGGCACCGATCAGTTTCACGCCGCGCAGCGAGGCCTGGTGGTAAGGCTTGGCGCCGACGAAAGACGGCAGGAAGCTGTGGTGGATGTTGATGATCTTGCCGGCATAGGCCTGGCACAACTGCGGTGGCAAAATCTGCATGTAACGCGCCAGCACCACGACATCGGCCTGGTGCTGATCGACCAGGCGCGAGACTTCGGCGAACGCCGGCAGTTTGTCCTGAGGGTCGACCGGCACGTGGTAGAAGGGAATGCCATGCCATTCGACCATGCTGCGCAGGTCGTCATGGTTGGACACTACGCAGGCGATGTCGCAGTCCAGCTCGTTGCTGTGCCAGCGGTGCAGCAGGTCGGCCAGGCAGTGGGATTCGCGGCTGGCCATGAGCACCACACGCTTCTTCTGCGCGGTGTCGGTGACCCGCCATTCCATGGCGAATTCTTCGGCGATGGGCGCGAAGGCTTCGCGGAAGGCGTCGATGTCGAACGGCAGGGTGTCGGCACGAATTTCGTGGCGCATGAAGAACCAGCCGTTCTGGTCATCGGAGTGGTGGTTCGATTCGCTGATCCAGCCGTTGTGGGACGCCAGGAAATGGCTGACTTTGGCAACGATGCCAACGCGGTCCGGGCAAGCGGTCACCAGCCGAAAAGTGCGCATGTATTCAAACTCCAGAAACTTCGCAAAGGGCGCCATTCTAGCGGTTGACGGCCGAATCTGCAGTATTGATTGCAGCCTTTCAAGCGTGTCGCACATCCGCCCCGCTCCACCGAACGGGTCGGCCGGCACACTGTCGATGGAGTCACAGGTATTAAATAGATCTGCCCGGTAATGACATGAAAAATCATTCACCTCGATGTTGCAGGCACTGTCGGTATCAACGCAGTGTTTCCGTTAAATGTTTACTTGGCCTCGGTGGATGCTTATTATCACGACACTGTTTCCACTGACACTTGCATTACCGAGGTATGACCATGTCCCTGATCAACGAATATCGCGCAACCGAAGAGGCTATCAAAGAGCTTCAGGCACGCTTGAAGAACCTGTCCGAAGACGACAAATTGCAAACCGAACTGGAATTCGAAGGCAAACTGCGTACCCTGATGGGCGAATACCAGAAATCACTGCGTGACATCATTGCCCTGCTGGATCCGGAAGCCAAGTTGAACAAGGCACCGCGCCCTGCCCCGGGCAAAGTTACCGGCACCAAGCGCGCGCGCAAGGTCAAACAATACAAGAACCCGCACAACGGTGAAGTCATCGAGACCAAGGGTGGCAACCACAAGACCCTGAAAGAATGGAAAGCCAAATGGGGTGGTGACGTGGTCGAAAGCTGGGCCAGTTTCCTCGGCTGATCGCTACATCGTTTGGATCGCAGTCTGTAGATCACAGCCTGTAGATAAAACAACGCCAGTCCTGTGACTGGCGTTTTTTATGGCCGCGACTTCAATTCAAGTCGGCTGTAGGCCCAGGCGCGCCGCCAGTGCCTGCGCGTAGGTCTGCCAGTGATTCAGCACCTGGGTCTGCGCCGGATCGGCCTTGACCATGCAGTCGGCCAGCGCGGCATTGAAACCTTGCAGAGTATTGGGCGCGCCCAATAGTGGATCACTCAAGCGCTGTTGGCAGAATTGCAACCAGCGCTGTGTTTCAAGAGGATTCAGGGTATGCGGAAAGTTGCGCGCCCTGTAGCGGAACAACAATTCAGGCAGGCGTTCGTCATCGAATACCCACTGAGCTGTCGCCAACTGTTCTGGATCCAATGTGCGAATCCGTTCGCACAATAACCGGTCGCGGTCACCGATGAATCCGTCATACAACTGTTGTTCCGGATCGACACTCTCGGAAAACGCCTGCGCTTGATACAACGGTGACAATTTGTAATGCCATTGCGGTTGGGCATCGCACAAACGCATTGCCCGAGCTTGATAAAGCGGCTTGTCCAGATTCAGGCGTTGCCAATCTTCGTCGCGCAGTACGCCGAGCGGGGCTATTACCGGGCAGCGATTGATGTGCAGAAGTTTCAAAGGCAATGGCGCCTCGCCCTCCACGAGGTCCTGGCGGCGTTTGTACAGACGCTCTTGCAATACCTCGATACTTTGCTCGATCAACGGCTGCGGATCATGAGCCAGGTCGTAGACAATCAAGGCATTGCGATTCTTTGGATGCCAAGCCAATGGCAACACCACTGCGGCATAGCGTCGCGCTGCGCCGAATTGCCCGGAAACATGTACCAGGGGCTGCAACAGCTGGATGTTTTCCTGCACCCGTTGTTTGCCACGCAATTGGAACAGCCAATCGTATAGCCGAGGCTGGCACTGGCGAATCAAGCGCGCCAGCGCAATGGTCGCACGCACGTCGGACAACGCATCGTGCGCCTGACCATGGTCGATGCCGTTGGCGGCCGTGAGCAGCTCCAGGCGCATGCTCGCCCGTCCGTCCACCTGCGGCCAGTGGATGCCCTCGGGGCGCAGCGCATAGGCAGCGCGAACCACGTCGATCAAGTCCCACCGGCTGTTGCCACCCTGCCACTCGCGACCGTAGGGGTCGAAGAAGTTGCGATAGAGGCTGTAGCGGGTCATTTCATCGTCGAAGCGCAAGGTGTTGTAGCCGGCCCCGCAGGTACCGGGCATCGCCAGCTGGGCGTGGACCCGGGTCATGAAGTCGGCCTCGCTCAGGCCGCGATCGGCCAGGCGCTGCGGAGTGATGCCGGTGATCATGCAGGCTGCCGGGTGCGGCAGAATATCGTCGCTGGGCTGGCAGTACAGGTTGACCGGCGCCGCGATCTCGTTGAGGTCTGCATCGGTGCGGATGCCGGCGACCTGCAAGGGCCGATCGCAACGCGGATTGATACCGGTGGTTTCGTAGTCGTACCAGAAAATGCTGGAAGTCACTGAGGTGTCCTGTGCGCAGTTGCGCGACAGTGTAGAGCCCTGCCCCGCATGAGGCCACGGTTGTCGGGCGGCCTCAGCCCCGGCGCCGAAACACCGCCACGCTCAGGCGATCCATCCAGCCGAAAATGCGTTGCTGAACCCGCCCCCAGAACGGCCGACGGCGCCAATCGGCCAGGCTGACTTCATGGCTGGCGGCGAAGTCGGTGATGAAGCTGCGTTCCACCGCCGCAGTCAAGCCAGGGTCCAGCGCTTCGAGGTTGGCTTCCAGATTGAAGCGCAGGTTCCAATGGTCGAAGTTGCACGAACCGACACTGACCCAGTCGTCGATCAAGACCATTTTCAAGTGCAGGAAACAGGGTTGGTATTCATAGATCTTGACCCCGGCCTTGAGCAACTTCGGGTAATAGTTATGGCCGGCATAGCGTACCGATGGGTGGTCGGTGCGCGGACCGGTGAGCAACAGCCTGACGTCGATGCCGCGGCTGGCGGCGCGACGCAGCGAGCGGCGGACCTTCCAGGTCGGCAGAAAATAAGGTGTCGCCAGCCAGATGCGGCGCTGTCCGCTGTTCAGTGCGCGCACCAGTGACTGCAGAATGTCGCGATGTTGCCGGGCATCGGCGTAGGCGACCCGCCCCAGCCCCTGGCCGCCGTCGGGCATGGGTGGCACGCGCGCCAAGCCGAAATGGGTAGGCGGACGCCAGGCGGTGCGCCGCAGGTTGGCGCGCCATTGGCGGTCGAACAGCATCTGCCAGTCAGCGACCAAGGTGCCCGTCATGGCCACCATCACCTCATGCCATTCGCTGACACTTTCATTTGGCTGCCAGAACTCGTCGGTGACACCAGTGCCGCCGACCATCGCCCATTGCTGGTCCACCAGCAACAGTTTGCGATGGTCGCGGTAGAGGTTGCGCACGCCCCGGCGCCAACTGATCGGGTTGTAGAAACGCAGCTCCACCCCAACGTCGGTCAACTGCGCGCGCAGTTCTGCGGTGAAGGCCAGCGAGCCGTAGTGGTCGAACAGGCAGCGTACATGCACGCCCCGTGCGGCCGCCGCGTGCAGTGCCTGGACCACGGCCTGGGCACAGGCGCCGGCCTCCACCAGGTACAGTTCCAGATCGATCGCGTGCTCGGCCTGGCCGATGCGCTCGAGCATGCGCGGGAAGAACTGCGGCCCGTCGATCAGCAACTCGAATTCGCTGCTCTCGCGCCACGGAAACACCGGCCCGCCCATGTCAGCGCCCCTGCATGACAGATAGGGTCGCTTGCAAGCCGTTCGATTCACGCATGGGCAGTCCTGTAACCAGGTGGATGGAGACATCGGTGGCGGGTGCAGGCAGACCAGGTTCGGGCCGGTTCATCCGTCGCTCCCGGGAATCAATCGGCAGCCTTGCCGTGGCCCAACCCAGGCCGCCGTATTGCTGCGCCCCAGGCCGCTGGCCAGAACCCGCCGCTGGCCAGCGTCCTCGCTCAGGCTGCTGAGCGGCAGATACTGCTTGATGTAGCTCTGACAGTAGTCGGCACTGTTTTGCAGCACATAGCGGCACGAGCAGTATTCCTTCGCTGAAAAGGCGCTGAGAATGTCGGGAAAGGCCAGCAACTGCGTGCGTTCGTGCCACAACCAAGTGGCCGCCGCCAGCGACAGCAGCAGGCCCAGCGCCGCCCAGGCGCGCTTGCCAGTGCTCATTGGCCACCCGGTGCGGCGAAGGCGGCCACGATCCGCTGCAACAGCGCATCGTGGCTGAAGCTGCCATCGCGGTCGTCGGCATAGCGCACCACCACCAGGCGTTGCTCGGGCAGCACGTACAGCGCCTGCCCCCAATGCCCCAGTGCCGCCATGGTGCTGCGCGGAGCATGGGGCCAGGCCATATTGCTGTTGAGCCACCAGTGCGCGCCTGCTGCGGGCTCTCTCGCAACGTGCTCACTCGGGGCGAACGGCGTGCGGTTGAAGGCCACCCACGCCTGCGGCAGCAATTGCCGGCCACGCCATTGGCCATCGCGCTGCATCAGCAGGCCCACCCGGGCCAGATCGCGCGCGGTCAGGTAGGCATAGGACGAGGCGACGAATGTGCCGCTGGCATCGGTTTCCCACACCGCCTGGTCGATACCCAGAGGCGTGAACAACGCCTGCCAGGGATAGTCCGGGTACTCGTGCAGGCCGACCATGTTGCGCAGCGCTGCGGCGAGCAGATTGCTGTCGCCACTGGAGTAGCGGAAATGTTCGCCGGGCGGGTAGGCACGCCCGTGACTGGCGGCATAGCTGGCCATGTCGCGCTGACCACGGGTGTAGAGCATCGCCACCACCGAGGAATTGAGCGGTGCATATTCGTAGTCTTCCTGCCAGTCCAGCCCCGACGCCCAGTGAAACAGGTCCTGCACGCGTATATCGCGGTGCTGGGCAAGGGGCTGGAAATAGTCGGCGGCGGCATCCTGCAGGGCAAAACGCCCTTCGCCATAGGCCACGCCCATTACCGTGGCCAGCAGGCTCTTGCTGATCGACCAGGTGGCATGCACCCGGTCGGCAGCACCGGGGCCGGCGTAGCGCTCGTAGACGATCTCGCCGTCGCGGACCACCAGCAGCGCATCGGTGCGCACGCCTTCGCGCACGGCGTCATCGCGGGCGACGAACGCGTATTGCTCCAGGGCGGCAATGGCCGGCGACGCCGGTGCCGGTACCTGGCTCCATCGCTCGGATGGCCAATTCTGCGCACACACCGGTAACGCGCACAGCAGAGAGATCGACAGGATAAGCAGACGCGGCATGCGGGGAAGGCTCGTGATCGAGGTTGGAGCGAGTGTGCAGTGCGGGTATGACAGCCGTTCGCTGCAAGAGTTGTGTGGCGTATGGCGGTCGAGGGCTGTCACGCAAGCATCACCAAAGCTTCATGGTGATGACACCGGGTCTTCCTAGGCTGGCCATGCCTAGCAAAATCGACCTGCCGCACTCACCGGCCGGCTTTTGGAGACTTGCAATGACTCAGATCGCACGCTCTGGCGACACCCGTACCGAACGCCGTCTGCACGCCGAACGACTTGTCGGCCCGCAAGCTCTGCACGAGGCCCAGGCCCTGCGCTTCGCCGTGTTCAGCACCGAGCTCAACGCCAAACTCAAGAGCGCCGAGCAAGGTCTGGATATCGACGACTACGATGCCCATTGCCAGCACATCGGGGTGCGCGACCTGGCCACCGGGCGACTGGTAGCAACCACACGCCTGCTCGACCACCGCGCTGCCGACCGGCTGGGGCGCTTCTACAGCGAAGAAGAATTCAGCCTGCACGGCCTGCGCCACCTGCAAGGCTCGATCCTGGAAATCGGGCGCACCTGCGTGGCCCCCGCCTACCGCAACGGCGGCACCATCGCGGTGCTCTGGGGCGAGCTGGCGGAGGTGCTGAACGAAGGTGGCTACGATTACCTGATGGGCTGCGCCAGCATCCCGATGCAGGATGGCGGCATCCAGGCCCAGGCGATCATGCAGCGTCTGCGCGAGCGCTACCTGTGCACCGAGCACTTGCGCGCCGAGCCGAAGATGCCGCTGCCCAGCCTGGACATTCCAGGCAACGTCATTGCCGAACTGCCGCCGCTGCTCAAGGCCTACATGCGCCTGGGCGCGAAGATCTGCGGCGAGCCGTGCTGGGACCCGGATTTCCAGGTTGCCGACGTGTTCATCCTGCTCAAGCGCGACGATCTCTGCCCGCGCTACGCCCGCCACTTCAAGGCGGCCGTGTGATGCCGCGCTGGCGCGTGTACGCGCGCATCCTGCGACTGCTCTGGGTGATTGGCCTGGGCCTGGCGCTGGCGGCGATGTTCAGCCTGCTCGAACGCCTGCGCGTGCCCGACTGCATGGGCCGTCGCCAGCGTTGGTCGCGCTGGTTCATGGTGCGCCTGAGCAACGCGCTGCCGTTCGAGGTGACCGTGCAGGGCGAGTTGCCGCGCAAGCCCATGCTGTGGGTCGGCAACCATGTTTCCTGGACCGACATCCCTCTGCTCGGCATGCTGGCGCCGCTTTCGTTCCTGTCCAAGGCCGAAGTTCGCACCTGGCCGGTGGCCGGCTGGTTGGCGCTCAAGGCCGGCACGTTGTTCATTCGTCGCGGCGCGGGCGACAGCCAGTTGATCCGGCGGCAGATGACCCAGCACTTGCGCAACGATCTGGACCTGATGATCTTCCCCGAGGGCACCACCACCGATGGACACAGCCTGCGTACGTTCCATGGGCGGCTGATGTCCAGCGCCATAGACGCCGGGGTGCCGGTGCAGCCGATCGCGATCCGCTATCAGCGTGACGGCGAGCTGGATCCGATCGCGCCGTTTGTGGGCGATGATGATCTGCTGTCGCACTTGCTGCGCATCTTTGCTCAGCCCCGCGGGCAGGTGTTGATCCAGGTGCTGACACCGATCGCCAGCCTGGGCAAGGAACGCGCGGCACTGGCCTATGAGGCTCAGGAGGCAGTGCGCTTCGCGTTGTTCGGGGAGGTTGAGGAGGTGCGGCGGGCGGCGTGAGTCAGGTGTACCAAGTTGCCTAATTCGCGGGCAGAGGGCTCGCCGCCCGCGAATACGTCAGTACAGTCACCGCCTCTCCCGCGCGAACCCCTGCACCACCGGATAGAACGCGCGGAAATCTTCGGTCAGTGGCGCGTACAGGGCTCGTACTTCCTCGAACCCCCCAGCCAGCCCTTCGGGCTTGGACAACCGCCGTGAGATCCCCTGCAGCACCCGCTCGATGATCTGGAAATCCCGGTACGACCCCAACCAATCCTCGGCGATCATGTGCGGCGCCATGGCCGCCAGCCGCCCCGGCAGCTCGGCTTCGGCTGCCAGCACCCGATAGACATGATCGGTGAACACCGTCAGCGGCTGCCGGGAATAGTCCGCCCAGTGCAGCGCCAGGCAATGATCGAAAAACACATCGACGATGATCCCGGCATAGCGGCGCCGTTCGGCCGGGAAGCGGCCGATGGCGCGCAGCACCAGCGGGTGACTGTCGGTGAATGCATCGATCTGCCGATGCAGGCGAATGCCGGCCTCCATGGGTGCGCTGAAGCGCCCTGCCAGCGGGCCTTTGACGAAATCGCCATAGAGGCTGCCGAGCAGTTGCTCAGGTGCAGGACCGCCGAGATGAAGGTGTGCCAGGTAGTTCATGCCGCGCAGCTTAGCACCATTGCGACTGTATCGTTATAACCCGATATAGCCGAATGAGCCGTCGTTAGCACACATTCATATTTGTATATCGCGAAATACAGATATATATTTCGCCTCGTCCCGATATAAGCCGAGTACGTCATGTCCCTCGATCTCGACGAAATAATAAAAGCCCTCTCCCACCCCGTGCGCAGGGAAATCCTGGCGTGGCTCAAGGATCCCCAGGGGCAGTTTCCCGATCAGCACCACAGCACCGAAAACGGTGTATGTGCCGGGCAGATCGACCAACGCTGCGGCCTCTCGCAGTCAACCGTCTCGGCGCATCTGGCCACCCTGCAACGGGCAGGCCTGATCAGCAGCAAGAAGGTTGGCCAGTGGCACTTCTTCAAACGCAACGAGGACGTCATCCAGGCGTTTCTCGCGCAAATGAGCAGACAGCTCTGACAAGGATTTTTTCATGCCTTTATCCCTGCTGATCCTGGCGCTGAGCTCCTTCGCCATCGGCACCACCGAGTTCGTCATCATGGGCCTGTTGCCCGATGTGGCAGGCGACCTCGGCGTCAGCATTCCCAGCGCCGGCTGGCTGGTGACCGGCTACGCCCTGGGCGTGGCCATCGGCGCGCCGTTCATGGCCCTGGCCACCGCGCGCCTGCCGCGCAAGGCCGCGCTGGTGGTGCTGATGGGCATCTTCATCGTCGGCAACCTGCTCTGCGCCATCGCCAGCGACTACAACGTGCTGATGTTCGCTCGGGTGGTTACTGCGTTGTCCCACGGTGCCTTTTTCGGCATCGGCTCGGTGGTGGCTGCAGGGCTGGTGGCACCCAACAAGCGTGCCTCGGCGGTGGCCTTGATGTTCACCGGCCTGACCCTGGCCAACGTGCTGGGCGTGCCATTGGGCACTGCGCTGGGCCAGGCGGCGGGCTGGCGCTCGACGTTCTGGGTGGTCACCCTGATCGGCGTGATCGCGCTGATCGGTCTGCTGCGTTTTCTGCCAGGCAATCGCGAAGAAGCCAAGCTGGACATGGTCGCCGAACTGTCGGCGCTCAAGGGCGCCGGCATTTGGCTTTCGCTGAGCATGACAGCGCTGTTCGCCGCGTCCATGTTCACCCTGTTCACCTACATCGCGCCGCTGCTGGGTGATGTCACCGGCATATCACCGCGCGGGGTCACCTACACCCTGCTGCTGATCGGCCTGGGCCTAACCGTGGGCAATATCATCGGCGGCAAGCTGGCCGATCGACGCCTGGGTGCCACCCTGATCGGGGTCTTCGCGGCCATGGCCGTGGTGTCCACCGCGCTGAGCTGGACCGCAGTGGCCGTCATCCCGACCGAAATCACGTTATTCCTCTGGGCCGCCGCGGCATTCGCCGCCGTGCCTGCGCTGCAGATCAACGTGGTGACCTTCGGCAAGTCGGCGCCCAACCTGGTGTCGACCCTGAACATCAGTGCCTTCAACGTCGGCAACGCCTTGGGCGCCTGGATCGGCGGCGCCGTCATCGCCGGCGGCCTGGGCCTGACCAGCGTGCCGCTGGCCGCCGCCGCACTGGCCGTGCTTGCCCTGATCGTCACCCTGATCACTTTTCGCCAGACCCGGACGCCGGACCTGGCACCCGCCACTCACTGATAGAGGCTGTTCTTCATGACTACACTTTTCGACCCGATCAAGCTCGGCGCACTGGAACTGCCGAACCGCATCATCATGGCACCGCTGACCCGTTGCCGCGCCGACGAGGGCCGCGTGCCCAACCAGATGATGGCCGACTACTACGTGCAACGCGCCAGCGCCGGGCTGATCCTCAGCGAAGCGACCTCGGTGACGCCCATGGGCGTCGGCTACCCGGACACCCCTGGCATCTGGTCCAACGACCAGGTTCGCGGCTGGGCCAACGTCACCCAGGCCGTGCACGCCGCCGGTGGCCGGATCATGCTGCAGCTGTGGCACGTGGGCCGGATCTCGCATTCGCAATACCTGAACGGCGAGCTGCCGGTGGCCCCCAGCGCAATCGCCGCCGACGGCCACGTCAGCCTGGTGCGTCCGATCACCGGTTTCGAAACCCCACGGGCACTGGAAACCGCTGAAATCGCCGACATCGTCGAGGCCTATCGAGTGGGCGCGGAAAACGCCAAGGCTGCGGGCTTCGATGGCGTGGAAATCCATGGCGCCAACGGTTACCTGCTCGACCAGTTCCTGCAGAGCAGCACCAACCAGCGCACCGACGCCTATGGCGGCTCCCTGGAAAACCGTGCACGGCTGCTGCTGGAAGTGACCGATGCGGCCATCGACGTCTGGGGCGCCGACCGTGTCGGCATGCACCTCTCGCCACGTGCCGACCTGCACGACATGGGCGACGGCAACCGTGCCGAAACCTTCACCTATGTTGCCCGCGAACTGGGCAAGCGCGGCATCGCGTTCATCTGTGCCCGCGAGAAGGAAGGCGAGGACAGCCTGGCCGCGCAACTGCGTGATGCGTTTGGCGGTCCGTACATCGTCAACGAGCGTTTCGACAAGGCGTCGGCCAACGCTGCTCTGGCCAATGGCATCGCCGACGCCGTGGCCTTCGGCGTGCCGTACATCGCCAACCCCGACCTGCCGGAGCGCCTGCAGGCCGACGCGCCATTGAACGAGCCACACCCCGAAACGTTCTACGCCAAGGGCGCTGCCGGCTACCTGGACTACCCGCGCATGTAAGCGGCAGGCCGGGCCGCCGCCAGGCGTGCCCGGCCGTTCAGCGTCGCAGCTGGCTGATCTGCTGCTGCAGGTTCTGCACCTGACTCTGCAGCGTGTTCAAGCTGCGCGTGGCCTGTCCGCGGAACGCATCGAACTCGCTGATGCTGGGGCCACTGGTGGCCGCCGGTCGATTGTCCTGCTCGCTCTTGAGCACGATGAGATCCTGCTCCAGGCGTTCGAGCTGCGCGCCCGGATTGCTCTTCTTCAACGCGGCTAGCTCGCCGTCCACGCTGTCCAGACGTGCCTGCAACTTGCCGGTGTCCGGCTGTGCCTGCTTCAACGTCGCAAGCTCGGTCGCCAGCGCCTTCAACTGCGTCTGCAATTGCTCGTTGAGCGTCTGCTGCGCAGCCACCTGAGACGCGGCCTGTTCCAGACGGGTCTGCAAGGTGCTCTGCTGGCCGGCCACGCCACTTTGTTGCTGAGTCTGTTGCGCCAGCTGGTCCTGCAACTGCTTGATTTCGCCCCGCAGCGCTTCGCTACCGGATACGGCAGTGGACTGGGTGTTGGCTACTTTGCCGCTGATGTCCTGCAGGCGCCCCGCCGCTTCTTCGCTGATGCGCGCAAAACTCTCCTGAGTCGCTACCAGTTGCTGCTCCATCAGGTTGATCTGCTGGAAACTCCACCAGCCCAGGCCGCCCAGGGCAATGAACAACGCGCCGATCAGCGCCCACAGCGCACCCGTGCTGGGCGCCTTGACGCGCACCACCGGCGTGTTGCGCGAGTACAACGCGTCGCGATCGCGCCCGCCGCCCACTGGGGCAAACTCGTGGTCGTCGCGGGTATCACCACGCAAACTGGGCAGGTTGTCGTCGAAGTCGTCGGGAGCATCTTTGCGCATGTGAGAAACCTTTGTGTCACGGGGTAATGGCCAGGACCGCGAGTATACCCTTGCAACGGCGGGCACTGGCCGACCACCCGGGCGATTGGCTCAACCGCCGGGCGTGCCCTGGGCACGCCACCAGCCACAGAATTCATCCAGCGATGCCCACACGGACGTGCGTGGCTCGTAGCCCAGGTAATGCCGAGCGCGATTGATATCCAGGGTGAAATGCTCGTGCAAGGCCTGGACTTCAAAACGCGACAACCGCGGTCGGGGTTGGCCGGGCCAGAGCAGGCACGCCGACTCGCACACCGCAGCACTGCCGTGGGCCAGGCCGAAGTCGCGGTAGCGACGTACCTGGGGCAACTCCAGCTGACGCATCACGTAGTTGATCACATCCCACAGCGGAATCGGCGCGCCATTGCTGATGTTGTAGACCTGGTTGAGCGCGGTATCGCCCGCCGTCAGAGCGCCCAGCAGTGCCTGGTTGAGGTTCTGCACGCTGGTGAAGTCGACCTTGTTCAAGCCGTCGCCGATAATCCGCAGGCGATTCTTGCGCTGCATCTCGATCAACCGCGCGAACTGCTGCCCGTCGCCCGCACCGGTCACCCGATGTGCTCGCAGCACAACGGTTTCCAGGCCGAACTCGGCAGCGCCGAGCACCTTGCGCTCGGCCAGCCATTTGCTGCGCGCGGCATGCCCGCGCAGACGTCCCGGCACCTGCTCTTCCTTGATGGCCAGATGGCTGCGACCGTCGAAACAGACCGCGGCCGAAGACAGATATACCAGCCGCTGCACGTGCTCCTTGAGGCAGGCCTCGACGACGTTCTCGGTGACCTCGACATTGGCCTGCTGGAACAGCTGGGCGCGGCCCCAGGTACCTGCGGCACCGGCGCAATGGACCACGGCGTCGACGCCGATGCACAGGCGCTTGGCCAGATCGGGGTCGAGCAGGTCGCCCTGCATGAACTGTGCGCCGCGTCGTACCAGATGCTCGACCCCTTCGGCCCGGCGACCGTTGATGCGCACTTCAAGCCCCTGCTCCAACGCCAGGCGCGTGAAGCGCCCGCCGATGAAGCCGCTTGCGCCGGTAACCAGAATCTTCATGAATTGCTCCGCTGTGCATCGTTCAATGTGTTACCGCAGCACGACCTCGGGAAGGTCCTGCAGCGTTCTTCGAGGTCACTCGCTGCCCGGCACCCTGGCTGTGGGCGACCGGGCCGCTAGCGGTAGACGCACGCAGGGCTCACAGCGGCACCAACCAGCTTGCGGCGCCCTCGTGCAGATGCCGGGTGAGGCGCTCGAGCAATTGCCCACCGTTGCGCCAGTGATGCCAGTACAACGGTACGTCCACCGGATGCCCGGTGACGATCTCGATCAGGCTGCCGTCGGCCAGTGCATCCTCGACCTGCAGCTCGGGGACCATGCCCCAGCCCATCCCGGCCTTGGCCAACCGGTTGAACCCTTCCGACGACGGGCACAGGTGATGGAGAAAACCTTCCGCCAGCCCCAGCGACGCCAGAAAACGATGTTGCAGATAATCGTCGGGGCCGAACACCAGCGCAGGCGTGCGGGGCAGATGGGCCGGTTCGAAGCCTGCGGGAAAATGCCGAGCCATGAACTCGGGGCTGGCCAGCGCGCGATAGCGCATGGCCCCCAGCAACAGACTGCGCGCCCCGGCCAGGGGCCGCTCGCTGGCACACAGGCAGGCGGCCACTTCACCGGCGCGCATACGCTTGAGCCCGACGTCCTGATCCTCTACCACGTGGTCCAGCAGCAATTGCTCGCGAATGCAGAAATCCGCGACCGCGCCGGCCCACCAAGTGCCCAGGCTGTCCGCGTTCAAGGCAATCCGCAGGCGCTCGGGCATGCCCTGTTCATCCAGCGCCGGCACCTGCCCCTGCAGGTCACGCTCGAGCAAGCGTACCTGCTGCACATGGTTGAGCAGGCGGCGGCCGATATCGGTGGGTGCCGGCGGCGTGACACGAATCAGCACGGGCTGGCCCACCCGCGCCTCGAGCAGCTTGATCCGCTGCGACACGGCCGACTGCGACAAGCCCAGCACCTGCGCGGCGCGCTCGAAGCCCGTTTGCTCCACCACAGCGGCCAGCGCGGCGAGCAGCTTGTAATCGAACATCAGATTTCCTAATGAGTGATCAGCACTATTGCTTTTTCTTATACCGCGCCACCCCTCACAATGGCCAGCATCAAATGGGAGATACAGCGATGTGGCAAAGTTACTTGAACGGTTTGCTGGTCGCGTTCGGCCTGATCATGGCGATCGGCACGCAGAACGCTTTCGTTCTGGCGCAGAGCCTGCGCCGTGAGCATCACCTGCCCGTGGCGCTGCTGTGCGTGGTATGCGATGCGCTGCTGGTGGCTGCGGGTGTGTTCGGCCTGGCCACGGTACTGGCGCACAATCCGACCTTGCTGGCGGTGGCACGCTGGGGCGGTGCGTTGTTTCTGCTTTGGTACGGCGTCAAGGCCCTGCGCCGTGCCTGCTCGCGGCAAAGCCTGGAACAGGCCGGCACCGCCGGATTGCGCTCGCGCAGGGCGGTGCTGCTCAGCGCGCTGGCGGTGACCCTGCTCAACCCCCACGTGTATCTGGACACGGTCCTGCTGATCGGCTCGCTCGGCGCCCAGCAAAGCGTGCCTGCCGCCTATGTCGCCGGCGCCACCAGCGCATCGCTGCTGTGGTTCTTCGGCCTGGCCCTGGCTGCGGCGTGGCTGGCGCCCTGGCTGGCGCGGCCCAACACCTGGCGCCTGCTCGATCTGATGGTGGCGGTGATGATGTTCGCCGTAGCCGCGCAACTGGTATTCGCCTGAAACCGTCAGTCTGGCCACGCAAAGGCTCTGGAACCTCTATTCCACACAGTTGTTGCGTGGTTAAGCCACTATGCCGATGCTATGATCCGGCACCGCGTCGCAAAGAGTAAAAACTCGCCGACGTTTTCCAGGCCGCCCGTGATCGGCCTTGCGCAAACCGCAACAGACCTGATTAGGAGAATCACCATGGCTTTCGAATTGCCGCCGCTGCCCTACGCCCACGATGCCCTGCAGCCGCACATCTCCAAGGAAACCCTGGAGTATCACCACGACAAGCACCACAACACCTATGTCGTAAACCTGAACAACTTGGTGCCTGGCACCGAGTTCGAAGGCAAGACCCTCGAAGAGATCGTCAAGTCGTCTTCCGGTGGCATCTTCAACAACGCCGCCCAGGTCTGGAACCACACCTTCTACTGGAACTGCCTGGCGCCAAACGCCGGCGGCCAGCCTACCGGTGCCCTGGCCGAAGCCATCAACACCGCGTTCGGCTCGTTCGACACCTTCAAGGAAGAATTCACCAAGACGTCGGTCGGCACCTTCGGTTCCGGCTGGGGCTGGCTGGTGAAGAAAGCCGACGGTTCCCTGGCCCTGGCCAGCACCATTGGCGCCGGCAACCCGCTGACCAACGGCGATACCCCGCTGCTGACCTGCGACGTCTGGGAACACGCCTATTACATCGACTACCGCAACGTCCGTCCCAAGTACGTCGAGGCGTTCTGGAACCTGGTGAACTGGGACTTCGTTGCCCAGCAGTACGAAGGCCAGGCGTTCACCGCCTGACCTGCTGCACTGTTGAAAAGCCCGGCCTTCGTGCCGGGCTTTTTTGTGCCTGCCTGCATACGCCGAAGGCACGCTTCGTTTACCTTGTTGCTACATGGCCGCTCAAGAATACGTCCGGGTCGGCCGACACACTGGCGCGTCCTCCGGTATTCAAGACCATCGGTACGGCTCGCGCACATTTGTGGCTTTACGGCTTACGGTAAGTTGCCAATACTCATGGCATCTTGATGCCAAGCGTTCGAAACAAGGAATTGCCATTGAAGCTGGAAGTCAGGAACAGCTTGTCCGTCAAGTTGCTTCGCGTGGTACTGATGTCGGCACTGGTCGTGGGCATGGTGCTCAGTTGTGCGCAAATCGTCTTCGATGGCTACAAGACCCGCCAGGCCATCTCCGCCGACGCCGAGCGGATCCTCGCCATGTTCCGCGATCCGTCGACCCAGGCGGTCTACAGCCTGGACCGGGAAATGGGCATGCAGGTCATCGAAGGGTTGTTCCAGGACGATGCCGTGCGCCAGGCTTCCATCGGCCATCCCGACGAACCCATGCTCGCCGAACGTTCGCGTCCGCTACAGAGCCTGACCAGCCGCTGGCTGACCGATCGCATCCTGGGCCAGGAGCGCAGCTTCAGTACACGCCTGATCGGCCGCGGGCCCTACAGCGAATACTACGGCGACCTGCACATCACCCTGGACACCGCCACCTATGGCGAGGATTTCATCGTCAGCTCGGTGATCATCTTCATCTCCGGCACCTTGCGCGCGCTCGCCCTGGGCCTGTTGCTGTACCTGATCTATCACTGGCTGCTGACCAAGCCGTTGTCGCGGATCATCAAACACTTGCTGCAGATCAACCCCGACCGCCCCGGCGAGTACCAATTGCCGTTGCCGCGCGGCCATGAACACAACGAGCTGGGCCTGTGGGTGAACACCGCCAATCAACTCCTGGCCTCCATCGAGCGCAACACCCAACTGCGCCACGAAGCCGAAGACAGCATGCTGCACATGGCCCAGCATGACTTCCTGACCGGCCTGGCCAATCGCGTGCAATTGCAGCAGCAACTTGACAAGGTGCTGCTCGACGCCCATCGCCTGCAGCGGCGGGTGGCGGTGCTGTGCGTCGGCCTCGACGACTTCAAGGGCATCAACGAACAGTTTGGCTACCAGACCGGTGACCAGTTGCTGCGCGCGCTGGCCGATCGCCTGCGGGCCCACAGTGGCAGGTTCGGCACCCTGGCCCGCCTGGGCGGCGATCAGTTCGCACTGGTCCAGGCCGACATCGAACAACCTTACGAAGCGGCAGAACTGGCCCAGCGCATTCTCGACGACCTCGACGCGGCCTTCCCGCTCGACCCGCACTCCATTCGCCTGCGCGCAACCATCGGCATCACCTTGTTTCCCGAAGACGGCGACAGCACCGAAAACCTGCTGCAGAAAGCCGAGCAGACCATGACCCTGGCCAAGGTCCGCTCGCGCAACCGCTACCAGTTCTACATTGCCAGCGTCGACACCGAGATGCGCCGGCGCCGCGAGCTGGAAAAAGACCTGCGCGAGGCACTGGCACGCAATCAACTGCATCTGGTGTACCAGCCACAGATCAGCTACCGCGACCACCGGATCGTCGGCGTCGAGGCACTGCTGAGGTGGCAGCATCCCGAGCACGGCCTGGTGCCACCCGATCAGTTCATTCCGCTGGCCGAGCAGAACCGCAGCATCATTGCCATCGGCGAGTGGGTGCTGAACGAGGCCTGCAGCCAACTGCGCGAGTGGCACGACCAGGGTTTCAGCGGCTTGCGCATGGCGGTCAATCTGTCGACCGTGCAGTTGCATCACAACGAACTGCCGCGGGTGGTCAGCAACATCCTGCAAATGTACCGCCTGCCGCCGCGCAGCCTCGAACTGGAAGTCACCGAAACCGGCCTGATGGAGGACATCAGCACCGCCGCGCAGCACCTGCTGAGTCTGCGACGCTCGGGTGCGCTGATCGCCATCGACGACTTCGGCACGGGCTATTCTTCGCTCAGCTACCTGAAGTCACTGCCACTGGACAAGATCAAGATCGACAAGAGTTTCGTCCAGGACGTGCTCAACGACGAGGACGACGCGACCATCGTCCGGGCGATCATCCAGCTGGGCAAGAGCCTGAACATGCAGGTGATCGCCGAAGGCGTGGAAACGCTGGAGCAGGAAGCGTACATCGTCGCCCAGGGCTGTCATGAGGGCCAGGGCTACCTCTACAGCAAACCCCTGGCCGCTCGCGAACTGACCGCCCTGCTCAAGCAATCCGAGCGCAGCCGTACCAGCCTGGCGCGGACTCCGTCGCAAACCTAGCGGCAGACATGCCAGCCTGAAGGTTTTTTCACATTAACCCTTTACAGAAAATGCAAATCTTTCGCATTATGGCGCAGTTTTGCGCGCCACAGGCGCGCCCGCTCGCCACTCTTGACGCAGGATTTCGCCATGATTCGTACGCCCCTGGCCACCGCCAGTCTGCTGGCCATCGCCATCGCTCTTGCCGGCTGCGACAGCAAGGACAAGCAAACCACCACCGCTGCCCAGGCCCCAGCCCCGGCTGCATCCGCCCCGGCGGCCCCGGCTGCGGTGCCCACGGCCTCCGGGACTCTGGACGAGGCGGCCGCCAAGGCCGTGGTTGCCCATTACGCCGACATCGTGCACGCCACCTTCGAAGACGCGCTGAGCACTGCCCAGACGCTGCAGAAAGCCGTGGACGCCTTCCTTGCCGCACCCAGCGACGCCACGCTGAAGGCCGCACGCGACGCCTGGGTAGCCTCGCGCCCTGCCTACCTGCAGACCGAAACCTTTCGCTTCGGCAACACCCTGATCGACGATTGGGAAGGCCAGGTCAATGCCTGGCCGCTGGACGAAGGCCTGATCGACTACACCGACAAGAGCTACGAACACGCCCTGGGCAACCCGGGCGCGACTGCCAACATCATCGCCAACAAGGAAATCCAGGTCGGTGAAGACAAGGTCGACGTCAGCGAAATCACTCCCGAGAAGCTTGCCAGCCTGAACGAGCTGGGCGGTTCGGAGGCCAACGTCGCCACCGGCTACCACGCCATCGAATTCCTGCTCTGGGGTCAGGACCTCAACGGTACCGGCCCTGGCGCCGGCAACCGCCCTGCCTCCGACTACCTGGACGGCGCGGGCGCCACCGGCGGCCACAACGATCGCCGTCGCGCCTACCTCAAGGCCGTCACCGATCTGCTGGTCAGCGACCTCGAAGAGATGCTCGCCAACTGGAAGCCCAACGTGGCCGACAACTACCGCGCCACGCTGGTCGGCGAACCGGTCGACAGTGGCCTGCGCAAAATGCTTTTCGGCATGGGCAGCCTGTCGCTCGGCGAACTGGCCGGCGAACGCATGAAGGTCGCGCTCGAAGCCAACTCGCCGGAAGACGAGCACGACTGCTTCAGCGACAACACGCACAATTCCGCCTTCTACAATGCCAAGGGCATCCGCAACGTGTACCTGGGCGAGTACACCCGTACCGACGGCACCAAGCTGACCGGCGCCAGCCTGTCCTCACTGGTGGCCAAGGCCGACCCGGCTGCCGATACCGCACTCAAGGCCGATCTGGCCGACACCGAAGCGAAGATGCAGGCCATCGTCGACCGCGCCAACAAGGGCGAGCACTTCGACCAGTTGATCAGCGCCGACAACGCCGCCGGCCAGCAGGTGGTGCGCGATGCAATCGCCGCCCTGGTCAAGCAGACCGGCGCAATCGAACAGGCCGCCGGCAAACTGGGCATCACCGATCTGAACCCGGATACCGCCGATCACGAGTTCTGATTCAACCGGGGGCTGCACTGGAGAAGGCTACGCCGACGCCAGTTGCAGCCCCCATGCGTCGGCCGAACATCCGCTTCCTTCACCACAGCTTTCCATTCATGCGCCCATCCCTGCCCCGTGTCGTCTTCCTGCTCCTGGCCTGCGGCCTGGTCGGGTGTGACGACGCCCCGCGTTTCACCCAGGCAGAGCCGGGCGAAGCACAGAGCGCGGGGCAGGCCACCGTGCGCAAATTCGATGTCAACGCCTACTCCATGCCCTCGGCCAATCTTTCTCCGGTCCGACGCCTGGATTTCAGCGTGGGCAATAGTTTCTTCCGCAGCCCCTGGGTCATCGCGCCGTCTACCACCACCGCGCGTGACGGCCTGGGGCCGCTGTTCAATACCAATGCCTGCCAGAACTGCCACATCAAGGATGGCCGCGGCCATCCGCCCGAAGACAACGCGCTCAGCGCCGTCTCCATGCTGGTCCGCTTGTCGCTGCCCGACAGCCCGCATTACCTGCGCGAGATCGAACGCCTGGGCGTGGTGCCCGAGCCGGTCTACGGCACACAGCTGCAGGATATGGCCATCCCTGGCCACGTGCCCGAAGGCAAGGTGAGGGTCACCTATCAAAGCGTGCCGGTGCGCTTCAAGGACGGCACTCTGGTCGAGCTGCGCCAGCCGCAGTTGCAGATCAGCCAATTGGGCTACGGCCCACTGCATCCCGACACACGCTTCTCTGCGCGGGTCGCACCACCGATGATCGGCCTGGGCCTGCTCGAAGCAATCAGCGAAGCGGATATCCTGGCCAATGTCCGCAACCAGGCCGATAGCGCCGGGCCGATCAAGGGTCGGCCCAACCAGGTATGGGACGACAGCCAAGGCCGCAGCGTGCCTGGCCGCTTCGGCTGGAAAGCCGGACAGCCCAATCTGAACCAGCAGAATGTCCATGCCTTTTCCGGCGACATGGGGCTGACCACCACGCTGCGACCCTTCGATGACTGTACGGCGGCGCAAACCGATTGTCGCCAGGCGGTCAACGGCAATGGCCCGGGCGGGGAACCCGAAGTCAGTGATAACATTCTGCGTCTGGTGTTGTTCTACACCCGCAACCTGGGTGTGCCTGCGCGCCGCGACGTCGACTCGCCGCAGGTCCTGGCCGGCAAGAATCTGTTCTATCAGGCCGGCTGCCAGGGTTGCCACGTGGCGCAATACACCACGGCCAGCGACGCGGCGGAGCCCGAGCTGCGCAGCCAGACGATTCGCCCCTACACCGACCTGCTGCTGCACGACATGGGCCCCGGCCTGGCCGACGGGCGCAGCGAGTTCAAGGCCGGCGCACAGGACTGGCGCACGCCGCCGCTGTGGGGCATCGGCCTGAGCGAAACGGTCAGCGGGCATAGCCAGTTTCTCCACGACGGTCGCGCGCGCAACCTGCTCGAAGCCGTGCTGTGGCACGGCGGCGAAGCCGAAGCGGCCAGGCAACAGGTATTGCAATTCGACGCCCAGCAGCGCGCTGCGCTGCTGGCGTTCTTGAACTCTCTCTAGATGAACACACGTTTCAGGAGCCTACATGTTCCGTCCCAAGCTGCTCTTCACCGGCCTTGCCGCCCTGGCACTGGGTGCCTGCTCGCCGCAAGACCGGCAAGCCGTTACCAGTGCGGCCATAGCCAAGCAGGTCATCCTGCCGACCTATAGCCGCTGGGTGGAGGCTGATCGGCAACTGGCTGCCAGCGCCCTGGCGTTCTGCCAAGGTACGCAGCCACTGGATGCCGCGCGTGCCGATTTCCTCAAGGCGCAAAGAGCCTGGGCCGAGCTGCAACCGTTGCTGATCGGGCCGCTGGCCGAGGGCAACAAAGCCTGGTCGGTGCAGTTCTGGCCGGACAAGAAGAACCTCGTCGGCCGCCAGGTCGAGCAACTGGCCAACGCCGAGCAACCCATCGACGCACAGGGTTTGGCCAAGGCCAGCGTGGTCGTGCAGGGGCTGTCGGCCTATGAGTACATCCTGTTCGACAGCAAGCCGGAAATTGCCGATGCCGCGCAGAAAGCGCGCTACTGTCCACTGCTCAGCGCCATTGGCGAGAGGCAGAAAGCGCTGGCCGAAGAAATCCTCGCCAGTTGGAACAGTGCCGACGGCATGCTCGCGCAGATGACCAAATTTCCCAACCAGCGCTATGCCGACTCCCACGAAGCCATCGCCGATGTACTGCGTGCGCAGGTCACCGCACTCGACACCCTGAAGAAAAAGCTCGGCGCGCCCATGGGCCGCCTCAGCAAGGGTATCGCCCAGCCCTACCAGGCCGAGGCCTGGCGCAGCGCGCAGTCGATGCACAGCGTGCGGGCGAGCCTGGCGGCCGCCCAGACCGTCTGGGTCGGTGTCGACGGCAAGGGCCTGCGCGGCCTGTTGCCCACCGAGCAGAAACCCCTGGCCGACAAGATCGACGCCGCCTACGCCGCGTCCATGAAGCTGCTCGACGGCAATACCCGCAACCTCGGTGAACTGCTCGGCGACGATGCCGGCAAACAGTTCCTCAACACCCTCTACGACAGCCTCAACGTGGTCCACCGTCTGCACGAAGGCGAACTGGCCCGCGCCCTGAACATCCAGCTGGGCTTCAATGCCAACGACGGTGACTGACGATGATTGTACGCTCGGCGCAGAAGCTGACCCACGTACTGCTCAAGGCACTGACCCTGGGCAACTGGACGCTGGCCCGGCATCCGCAGCGCGAACCGCTGCTGTTGTCTGCGCGCGATGATGCCGATGGCGGGCACTACGCCGTGGGTTATCGGCTGGACGGCCGCGAGGTGTTCGCCACGCAGGTAGGCCAACGCTGCCATGACATCGTCACGCACCCGACGCTGCCCGTGGCGCTGTTCGTGGCTCGCCGTCCCGGCACCGAAAGCTACTTGATCGATCTGCGCGACGGCGTGTTGCTGCAGACCCTGGCATCCCAGGCAGATCGGCACTTCTATGGCCACGCAGTAGTTCACAAGGATGGCGAGTGGCTGTACGCCACCGAGAACGACACCACCGAGCCAGGCCGTGGCGTTCTGGGGGTCTACCGCTTCGTCGACGGACGCCTGGTGCACAGCGGCGAACTGTCCACCCATGGCATCGGCCCTCATCAGGTATCGTGGATGCCGGACGGCGAAACCCTGGTGGTGGCCAATGGCGGTATTCGGACCGAGGCCGAAAGCCGGATCGAGATGAATCTGGATGCCATGCAGCCGAGCCTGGTGATGATGCAGCGCGATGGCACCTTGCTGAGCAAGGAGTGCCTGGAGCAGCCGATGAACAGCGTGCGACACCTGGCAATCGGCAGCGACGCTACCGTCTTCGCCTGCCAGCAATTCATGGGGCCCGCCCATGAAAGCGCGCCACTGTTGGCGGTCAAGCGTACGGGCCAGCCCTTCGAAGCCTTTCCCATATCAATGACGCAATTGCAGTCCATGGGGCATTACACGGCCAGCGTTGCCGTGCACAGCGAACTGAGGTTGGTGGCGCTGACTGCGCCAAGGGCCAACCGTTTCTTCATCTGGGACATGGACAGCGGCGCCGTCAGGCATGACGGCACCTTGCCCGACTGCGCAGGCGTGGGGGCTGTGGAAGACGGTTTCGTGGTGACGTCGGGACAAGGCCGCTGCCGCCATTACGACTGCCGAGCGGCGCAGCTGGTGGGCATGCCGCTGCAATTGCCATCGGGGCTTTGGGACAACCACCTGTACCTTGCTTGAGCCAGTGCAACGTGAGCCAGCGAACTGGCTCGGGAATTCAACCCTGGGTGCGCACGCCTTGGCTCAGGCCCAGCATGAACAGGATGAAATCCTTGTCCGGGGTCACTGCGATGTGCGCTTTCTGCGACCGGGGCAATGGGCAATTGCCCTCACCGTGGGCCGCACTGACAATGGCCGAGCGGGGTTGTTCCCACGCCGCTGCCGCCGCAGTGGCCACCCCCAGGGCTGCCACCAGAAACAAACCTCGTGCCATTTCTAGTTTCATCACGCTAAACCTTTGATGGAGCTGCCGAATGCCGCTTCATAAAGGTAGATCAACTTCTGCCAGTCGGGTGCACTGAACGACGAATGGCGACGCAGCTGCTTCATGTCGTGGGAGGCAGCTTGCTGCGCGGTCATGCGCTGACGGCACTTCTCCAGGTCCAGCAGCGCTACCTCACCGCGTGCATTGCTGCCCTCGCCTGTCACGCGCACGAACACATGCTTGATATAGATGCAGCTGTGCTGCCAGCGGCCGCGGTGCATGCGCGCCAGATTGGTCGCCAGGCTCTGCAGAATCTGCTCGTGGACCGCTTCGCCGTGGCGTTCGCGGCCCCCGCCCTGCAGCCAGTGCTCATACTCCTCGAAACCGTCCAAGGAACGCGTCACCAGCAGTGCGCGCCACTGATTGTTCTCGTCGCGCTGCGTACCGCAGAAGATCATCTTCGGTACATTGACGTCGAGCTGGTAGAGCGCGGTCAACGCATCGCGTTCGCGCAGCACCGTTGGGCGACCGAACGGGTGCAGCCAGCTGCGGTAGATATGCCCGACCTGGCGCTTGACGTAGATCATCTGCCCGTCGGCAGCGAACAGGCGTTGCACGCCGCTTTCACCGCCGCGCCTGACATTAGGCTCTTCCACCCAGGCACCCTGCTGCCGCCAATAGTGATCGAAGTCGGCATCTCCGCTCGCCGTGCCTGCCGTCATACCTTCAACCGCCATCCTGCTTACCCCTTACGTAGAACGTATACTCGCCACATGGCGTACATCGGTAAAAAGTCCAGGCGTTCCTGGATACGGAAGCCGGCCTGGATGAACTCCGCTTCAACGGTTGCCGCCGGCAACACGAAGCGGTTCTGATACCCATCCTGCTCGTTGTGCAGGCGTCGACGCTGCTCGGCCCGCTCACGCTTCCAGGCCTTGAAGTTGCCATCGACCCACAACGACAAGACCACACTGTCACGCGTCACTCGATGAAACTGCTTGAGAATCGTCATGCGGTGCTCGGCCTCGCCGATGTGGTGCAGCAACCTCATGCAGAAAATGCTGTCCACCGAATTGTCCGGCAGGGCCACATCGAATGCCGAGGTCTGCAGCGGCTGCACCCGGCCAACGATGTGCGCCGGCTGTGAAGCGCAGGCGGTTTCCACCATGGCCGCAGAGTTGTCCGCACCAATGATCACCCGGTTCTGCTTCTCCGCCAGCAGCGGCCAGAAACGACCGGCACCGCACGGCAGGTCCAGCACCAATCCAGGCTCGCCGACCAGGGCCAGGGCTTTGCGGGCCAGCTGTTCGTCACGTCTGTGCGACATGCGTCGAGCAAAACTGTTGCGGTGTTTGTCGAAATACTTCTGCGCGTGAGCGCGATCGTACTTATCGGAAAATTCCAGCTTCACGGGATCGGACATGGGCACGCCTCCAGGACAGTGGCGCACACCTTATTCATCCAACCGTCATGGCTAGGTCATGTCATTGTGAAAAATTTGTCAGAAGTTTCCGAGCTGATACAGGATATTTCCTACAATAATTGCACCTGGGGTGCGAGGCAAGCATCACCCCAGGGCTTGCTTGCCAAGGCCCAGCTCCACACTGAAGCGACAGCCATGAGGCTCGACGGCCTCCAGACGGACTTGCCAGCCCTGGTCCTCGCAGATCCGCTGGACCAACGACAGACCCAGGCCTAGACCTTCTCCACGCTTCTCCGGGCCGCGCACGAACGGCTGGAACATGGCCTCGCGCTGGGCCTCGGGAATCCCTACACCGCTGTCTTCCACATGGAAGCCGCTCGCCCCCAGCGTCAGACGAATGAAACCCTGATCGGTGTAGTGCAGGGCATTGCGCAGCAGGTTGCCCATCACGGCGTGAAGAAAAGCACCGTTGTAGGTCTGCGCCAAGGGCGCGCCGGCGACGAACTCAAGGGCCAGGCCTTTCTTTTCGATGGCGGGTCGCCACTGGGTCAGCAGCGCTTCGGCTACCTGACCCAGAGTGGCCGGCGTGGCTCTGCCGCTGTCGTCGCGCTGGGCCCGCGCCAGCATCAGGAAGGTCTGCACCAGGTCACGCATGTCTTCGCAGGCTCGGGCAATGCGCAGCACCTGCGCACGGGAGCGCTCCGGCAGCGCCGGATTCTCCAGCAGCAGCTCGCAGGAGCTGGCGAGCACCATCAACGGCGTGCGCAGTTCATGGCTCACGTCGCTGGTAAACAGCCGTTCGCGGGTCAAGGCATCGCGCAGGCGGCCAAGGGTGGCATCGAAGGCCACGGCAAGCTCGCCGACTTCGTCGGCCGTATAGTCCGGTGCCAATGGCGGTGCCAGGCCAAGAATCTGATCACGATGGCGCACCTGGCGGGCCAGGCGCACCACGGGCGCCATGACCTTGCGTGCCAAGACCCAGCCAAGAAAGATCGCCAGGGCCAGACTGAGCACGAAGCCCACCAGCACCACGGCGAACAGCACTCTTTCGCGCTCTTCGAAATCGCTCTGATCCTGCAGCAAGGCGTAACGACGACCGTCGACTACCTCGATCATCGCATGGTAGGACAGGTCGCCGCGAAACACTTCGTGGAAGCCGCGTGGCAGATGCCTCACATCGGCAGTGAGCGCGAAGTCGCCCGGACCGTTATCGTAGTAGAACAACTGATCGGGTTCGGGGCGATGGCTCCAGTCGGCCGCGTTGTCCATCAGCAGCAGGCGCTGCAGGTCGCCGCCCAGGCCTGCGGATATCAACCGCTCCTCCACCAGGTGCACGGTAGCCACGATACCGACCGCGAACGCCCCTGCGACCAGCGCACTCATCAAGGCAAACGCGATGATGATGCGTTGCGCGAGGCTCTGCTTAAACTCCATCACGGCCTTGGCAAGACGGTAACCGACGCCGTGCACGGTGTGCAGCAAGGGTTTCTCGAACGGCTTGTCGATCACCTGGCGCAGCTGATGGACGTGGCTGCGCAGGCTGTCGCTGTCGGGGCAGTCATCGCCCCACAGGGCTTCCTCGAGCACTTCGCGGCGCAGTACATGTGGGCTCTTCTGCATCAGCACGGCGAGCAGCTTGAGGCCCACCGGGTTGAGCTTGAGCAGGCGGCCCTCGCGGGTGACCTCGAGGGTGTCGAGGTCGTAGATCAGATCGCCCACCTGCAGCGAGCGACGACCGCCGCCCTGGGCCCGGCGCAGGACCGCTTCGA